>Ga0187776_10000073_pt1 | contig 48981 bp, 55 predicted proteins | sample 0216_BV02_MP12_2_FD_132426 | JGI IMG/M metagenome (GOLD analysis project Ga0187776, IMG submission 132426) | Tropical peat soil microbial communities from peatlands in Department of Meta, Colombia - 0216_BV02_MP12_20_MG | ecosystem: Environmental > Terrestrial > Soil > Wetlands > Peat | place...
ACGGCGCCCGACCGGCTGGTCGTGCGCCTCGACGCGCTCGGGGGCGCCGCCCCGCGCGCGGCCGCGGGAAGGGCCGCCGCGCGGGCGCTGCGCGAATACCTCGCCGCTCAATCGCTGGCGAACGTGCGCGTGGCGCTCGCGCGGGAGCCCCCGCGCCCCGATCCGCGCAGCGGCAAGCTGAAGAGCGTCGTCGTCGAGGAGCCATGCCGCGCGAGAGCCCCGGCGGCCTGAACGGCGGGGAGGAAGGGGGCCTCGCCGGGCTCAGCACCGCCGAGGCGCGCCGGCTCGCGCGGGTGCACGGCGCGAACGAGCTGCATCCGCGAGCGCGCCGCACGATCGTCGCGGACCTCCTGCGCCGCTTCCGCAGCCCGCTCATCCTGATCCTCATCGTCGCGAGCGCGATCTCGGCGTTCACGGGCGATGCCGCGAGCTTCGCGATCATCGTGACGATGGTGCTGCTGAGCGTCGTCATCGACTTCGTGCAGGAGCACCGCGCGGGACACGCCGCCGAGGCGCTCATCCGCCGCGTCCAGGTGCACGCCAGCGTCGTGCGCGACGGCCGGCTGGTGTCGCTCCCGGTCAACCGCCTCGTTCCGGGCGACGTGGTGCGCCTCGCGGCCGGCTCCGTCATCCCGGGTGACGGGCGGCTCCTGGAGGCGAACGGCCTGCACGTGAACGAGGCGCTGCTCACGGGCGAGCCGTTTCCCGTGGAGAAGCGGGTCGCGGCGCTCCACGGCCATGCCGCCGACGACATGTTCATGGGGACCTCGGTCGTGAGCGGCACGGCGACGATGCGGATCACGCGCACCGGTACGGCGACGGAGGTGGGCAAGATCGCGCGCACCCTCGCCGCCGAGCCGCCCCCCACCGAATTCGAGCGGGGCCTGCGCGCATTCGGCATGCTGATCATGCGCATCACCGCGTTCCTCGTGCTGTTCGTGCTGCTCGTGAACACCGCGGCGCACCGGCCGCTGCTCGAGTCGTTCGTCTTCGCGGTGGCGCTCGCCGTGGGCCTCACGCCCGAGCTCCTGCCGATGATCTTCACGGTGACGCTCTCGCGCGGCGCGCTGCGGCTTTCCGCCGAGCAGGTGATCGTGAAGCGCCTCGCGGCGATCGAGGGGCTCGGCAGCATGGACGTGCTGTGCACCGACAAGACGGGCACGCTCACGCAGGCGCGCATCCGCCTGGAGCGCGTCGTGGACCTCGACGGCCGCGAAAGCGAGCCGGCGCGCATCCGTGCGAGCCTCAACAGCGCCTTCCAGGCCGGGATCCGCACGCCGCTCGACGAAGCCCTGCTCGCGCCGGCGCCCGACACGCAGGGGTGGACCAAGCTCGCCGAGGTGCCGTTCGATTTCGAGCGGCGCCGCGTGGCGGTGCTCCTGCGCCGGGGAACGCACCGCGTGCTGCTCGTGAAGGGCGCCCCCGAGGAGCTGCTCAAGCTGTGCACCGGCTACGCGACGCACGGTGGCACGACGCGCCCGCTCGACGACGAGGCGCGCGGGCGCGCGGCGGACGCGCTGGAGAAGCTGGGCGAGGCGGGGCTGCGCGTGCTCGCCGTGGCGCATCGCGAGCTCACCCGCGACCATGCCTCCGCGCACGACGAGCACGGCCTCACCCTCGACGGATTCGCCGCGTTCGCCGACCCGCCCAAGGCGGGCGCCGGCGAGGCGCTCGCCGCGCTCGCCGCGAGCGGCGTCGCGGTGAAGATCGTCACGGGGGATGGCGCGCCGGTCACGCGGCATCTGTGCGCCTCGCTCGGCGTCGAGATGAAGGGCGTGCTGACGGGCCCCGAGATCCAGCGCATGGACGACTCGGCGCTCGCGGCGCGCGCCCAGTCGACGACCCTCTTCTGCCGCGTGAATCCGGCGCAGAAGACGCGCATCGTCGCGGCGCTGCGCGCGCGCGGCCACGTGGTCGGGTTCCTCGGCGACGGAATCAACGACGCCCCCGCCCTGCACCGCGCCGACGTGAGCCTCTCGGTCGCGAACGCCGTGGACGTGGCGCGCGAGGCCGCGGACCTCATCCTCCTCAAGCGCGACCTGGGGGTGCTGCACCGCGGCGTGATCGAAGGGCGGCGCACCTTCGTGAACATGCGCAAGTACGTGCTGATGGGGACGAGCTCCAACTTCGGCAACATGTTCAGCATGGCGGGCGCCTCGGTCTTCCTGCCCTTCCTGCCGCTGCTGCCCGCGCAGATCCTGCTGAACAACCTGCTTTACGACGTCTCCGAGATCCCGATCCCGCTCGACCGCGCCGACCCCGCGGAGACCGCCCGTCCCCAGAAATGGGACATGCGCCTGGTGCGCGACTTCATGTGGGTGATGGGGCCCGTGAGCTCGCTCTTCGACTTCCTCACGTTCTACGTGCTCCTCGCCGTGCTGCGCGCCGACCCGGCGCTCTTCCGCACCGGCTGGTTCGTGGAATCCCTCGCCACGCAGGTGCTCGTGATCTTCGTGATCCGCACCCGCGGGAGCGCGCTCGCGAGCGCCCCGGCCGCGGCGCTCGCGGCCGTCTCGCTCGCCGTGGTGGCCGCCGCCATCGCCCTGCCTTTCACGCCCGCGGCGCCCCTCCTGGGATTCGTCGCGCCGCCGCCCGTGTTCTTCGCCGTGCTGGGGGGGCTCGTGGGCGCCTACCTGTTGCTCGCCGAGGCGGTGAAGCGCGCCTTCTATGCCCGCTTCGGGGGCCGGTTTTGACCGCGGTCAAGGGGGTCCGCGGCCGTCCGACTATCCTTGAAGACGATCGCCGCCGCTTCTCCCGGCGGCCGCTTCCAAGGAGCAAACCATGGCCAACATCACCACTCGCAACGATCCGTACCAGGAGATCGCGCGCTTCGACCCGTTCCGCGATTTCGAGAGCTTCTTCGGCCTCCCCCGCCTGCGCCGCTGGCTCACGGAAGTTCCCACCGAGCCCACGATCAAGCTCGACGTCACCGAGGACGACAAGGCGTTCCACGTGAAGGCCGAGATGCCCGGCGTCAAGAAGGAGGACATCAACGTCGAGATCGAGGGCAACCAGGTCTCGCTCACGGCCGAGGTGAAGCGCGAGACCGAGGAGAAGAAGGGCGAGACCGTCGTGCACAGCGAGCGCTACTACGGCAAGCAGTACCGCAGCTTCACGCTGGGCAAGGAGATCGACCGCAAGAAGGCCGAGGCGAAGTTCGAGAACGGCGTTCTCGAGCTCACGCTCCCCAAGGACGGGGGCACGACCACGCAGCGGATCGCCGTCCAGTAAGCGTGGCCGATTGGCCTTCGGGCGGCGTCGTCGCCCTGCCCCCGGCGCGCCTCGATCCGGGGGCGAGTCTGGGGCAGGCCCTCGAGCGCCGGCGGAGCATGCGCGAGTTCTCTCCGCGCGAGCTGGACCTAGCCGCACTCTCGGCGCTGCTGTGGTCCGCGTGCGGCGTGAACCGGCCCGAGTCGGCCCACCGCACCGCGCCCTCGGCGCGCAACTGGCAGGAGATCGACGTCTACGTGGTCACCGCCGCCGGCGTCGCGCTCTACGACCCGGCCAGGAACGAGTTGCGGCCCGTGGCCCAGGGCGACCACCGGGCCGCCACGGGTCTGCAGGACTTCGTGGCCCATGCGCCGGTGAATCTCGTGTACGTGGCCGATTTCGCGCGCATGCCCGACGCCCCGACCGACGCCCGGGCGCTCTATTCGGCCATCGACACCGGCACGATCGCGCAAAACGTGTACCTGCACTGCGCCGCGGCGGGCCTCGGCTGCGTGATCCGGGGCCTGGTCGACCGCGACGCGCTCGCGCCCGTGCTGCACCTGCGGCCCGCGCAGCGCGTGATCGCGGCGCAGTCGGTGGGCTATCCGACCTGAGGCGCGGCACCCGGAGCGCGGGGCGCGTGGTGCACGAGCACGGGGATGTCGCCCAGCGTCATCACCTTGATGGTCTCGCTCGCGAGGAGGACGCCTTCGCTGCCCTTGCGGCCGTGGGGCGCCATCATGATCAGGTCGCAGCCGCGCGCGCGCGCCTCGACGACGATCTCGGCGTGGGGCGACTCGCCGCGCACGAGCGCCGCGTCGCACGGCACGCCGGCCCGGCGCGCGTAGCCGCACGCCGTTTCCAGGTACTCCCGCCCGCGGCTTTCGAGCACCTTCTCGAGGTGCTCCTCGAACCTCTCGTCGTCGTGGCCCCACGCGTCCAGGCCCGAGGTGATCGGCTCCGGCAGGACGTGCAGCACGGTCACGCGCGCGCCGAGCGCCTTCGCCATGCGCACCGCCGACGCGGCCGTCTCCTCCGAAAGGCGCGATCCGTCCACGGGAACGAGGATGTGCTTGTACATGGCCGCTACGCCCGCCGCCAGCTCTCGAGGGCGCGCCCGCTGGTGATCGCCTGCACGACGTCGACCAGCGCGTTGGTGCCCACCTCGAGCAGGTCGTCGAGCGTGACGATGCCCACCAGCGCGCCCGCGGCGTCCACCACGGGAAGCCGGCGCACCGCCCGGCGCCGCAGCGTCTTGAGCGAGGCGAGCGCGTCGTCGTCCTCCCGGGCGACCACGAGGGTGCGCCCCATGATCTCGCCCACGGTGAGGGTGGCCGGATCGAGGCCCGCGGCGACGACCTCCACCACGATGTCGCGGTCGGTGACGATGCCCACGGGCCGCGACGGGTCGGCGTCGTCCACGACGACGATGCTGCCCACGTGCCCCTCGCGCATGAGCTTGGAGGCCTCGGCGAGGGTCCCCGAAGCCCTGATGGCGATCACGTCGCGCTTGCAGACATCCCCGGTCTTCATCGGCGGTCCCGCGGAGCGAATCCGCCTCCATTGTCGCGGCTGCCGGGCGGCCCGGATTGATGGCGGTCAAACGCGCCCGCGGGGGCTGTGCGAGCCTCGGGCCATGGCTCCGCACGTCTCCGAGGCGCCCCGCTCCGGGCCGCGGCCGGCCGAGCCCGCGCTCGCCCGCAAGGTGGCCTTCCTCCTCCGGCCGGACAGCTACGCGGACGGCACCCGGGAGGTGCGCGCCCTGGAAACCCACTGGTCGTGGGTCTTCCTCACCGACACCCACGCGTACAAGCTCAAGAAGCCGGTGCGCCACGACGAGTCGGACCTCACCACGGTGAGCGCGCGGGCCGCGCATTGCCGCATGGAGATCGCGCTCAACCGGCGCCTTTCGGAGGGCGTCTACCTCGGCGCTGTGCCCCTCGGCGTCGATGGCGCCGGCCGGCTGCGGCTCGACAAGGGCGGCGAAGTGGTCGACTGGCTGGTGCGCATGCGGCGCCTGCCCGCCGAGCGCATGCTCGACCGGCTCGTGCAGTCCCGGCGCCTGCGCGACGGCGAGCTGCGGCCGCTGGTCATGCGCCTGGCGCGCTTCTACCGCGGCTGCCGCCCCGAGGCGATCGGGCCGGCGGAGCTGCGCGCGCGGCTCGCGGCGCGCATCGCGGCGAACACGAAGGAGCTCTGCGCGCCCGAGGCCGAGCTTTCCCCGCAGCTCGTGGAAAGCGTCGGCGAGCGCCAGCTCGCCTTCGTCGAGGAGCACGGCGCGCTGCTCGACCGGCGCGTGGCCCTCGGGCGCATCGTCGAGGGCCACGGCGACCTGCGCCCCGAGCACGTATGCCTGGAGGCCACGCCCCAGATCATCGACTGCCTCGAGTTCTCACGCGAGTTGCGCGTCGTCGACGTGGCCGAGGAGCTGGGATTCCTCGCCCTGGAATGCGAGCGGCTGGGGGCGCCCCGCGTGAAGCGCGAGCTGCTCGAATCCTACGCGGAGCTCGCGGGCGACCGGCCCGACCCGCGCCTCGTGGATTTCTACCAGAGCGTGCACGCCTGCGTGCGGGCGAAGCTCGCGCTCTGGCACCTGCGCGAGCCGGAGCGCGACGACCGCGAGAGATGGCTGCGGCGCGCGGCGGCCTACGTGCAGCTCGCCGCGCAGCACCTGGAGCTGGCCGCTCCCTAGGCGGCGGAGCTCAGCGGCCCGAGACGATCGGCGCGTCGTGCGCGGCCGCGAAGACGCCCCCGGCCGCCGCCCCGTGGCGGTCGATCCAGAGGCTCCCGGCGATCGAGAAGGTGATGATCAGCAGCGGAATCGCCAGGCTCAGCAGGCGGGCGTCGGACGTGGTGCGCACAGCGGGGAAGGCTTCGGCTCTCACGGCGGCTCTCCTCATCGGGGGAAGGATGGATCCCACGGGCACAAGGTACCCGGGACCCGCGGCGGCGCCTGTGAAGCAGTGCGCAATCGTCCTGCGCAATACGCAGGGCCCCGGTTTCAGGCGCAACTCGCCCAGCGGGGCCGCACCGGCGCCGGCCTAGCGTTCCCGGGCCGCGGCGCCGGCGGATGCGGGAGCCGACGCCGCCGAGGGCGAAGCCGCCCGCGGCATCGCCGGGCCGGCGTTGCCGCGCAGCGCGACCGCCACCAGGGCGACGGCCGAAACGGCCACCACGGCGGGAATCACGGCGCGGGCGAGCAGCAGCGAGCCGGGCTCGCCGGCGGGGGGCGTGGCGGAAACGAGCATGGCGGTCTCCTCGAGCCTCTGGGCGGGGGTCCCTCGCGCAAGTTAGGCGCGCCGGGCGTGCGCCGCGACAGAAGAATGGCAACGGAAGTTGCCGAAAATTCCGCAGGCCTCGGGTCCCCCGCTCAATCGCCCCCGTGCAATCGCGCGATGGCCTCGGCGAGCAGGGGCGCCACGGTCACGCGCTCGATGCGCCCGGGGAGCGCGGCATCCACCGGGCCCGCGGGGATGGTGTCGGCCACGACGAGGCGCTCGATGGGGCTCGCGCCCAGGACCTCGGCGGCCGGGCCGGCAAAGACGCCGTGGGTCGCGGCGGCGAGCACGCGCGACGCCCCTCGTGCGCGGCAGGCCCGCGCGGCGCGCTCGAGAGTATGGCCGGCGCTCACCAGGTCGTCCACGATCACGGCCACGCGCCCGGCCACGTCGCCCGCCAGCTCGTCGCCGCGCAGCTTTCCCTCGCTGCGATACTTCTCCACGAAGCCCGCCGCGACGGGTCGCCCCAGGGCTGTCTCGAGCCGCGCCCGGAACCGGTCGGCGCGCTTGATCCCGCCCGCGTCGGGCGAGACCACGGCGGCGGGCGCCTCGCCCACGAGCGCGGCGATGCGCTCGACCAGCACGTCGGCCGCTTCCAGGTTCACGGTGCGGCAGCGGAAGGCGTTCTCGAAGGCGGCGACGTTGTGCACGTCGACGGTGACGACGCAGGCGGCGCCCACCGCCTCGAAGAACGCCGCCACGTAGCGCGTGGTGATGGGGTCCCGGGGCTTGGAGCGCTGGTCCTTGCGCGCGTAGGCCAGGTACGGAGCGACGGCGGTCACGCGACGGGCGCCCGCGTCGCGCAGCGACCCGAGGAAGAAGAGCAGCCGCAGCAGCTTGTCGTTGACGCTCGCCCCCGGCTCGCCGTGGAGCGAATGCACCGCGTATGCGTCGCGCCCTTCGACGCCCACGAGGGAGCGCGCCTTGTGCTCGCCGTCCTCGAACTCGCGCTCCTCGTGCGCGGCGAGCTCGACGCCGAGGGCGCGGGCGACCGCCGCGCCGAGCGGCCGCGAGGCCCCCAGGGCGAACAGGAGCGGCGGCGCGGGCCGGCTCACGTCCGCCACCCGGGATGGTGGGCGGCCCACTCCTTCGCCTTCGCGATCGCGATGCGGATCGCCTTGCCCTCCTCCATGCCTTCCTCGAGGAGCGCATTGGCGATCTCGATGGCCTTCTCGCGCACCGCCTCCTCCAGGTTGCGCATCGACGCGGGGTAGTCGCCGGAGCTCCAGGGCATGGTCGTTCAGCGCGGCCAGGCGCGCGCGAGGTCGTCGAGGAATTCGTCCATCCTGGCGCCCTCCAGGCGGTCGATGCCGCCGGCGGTCGCGCGACCGCCGCCGGCCCCGTAGCGGCGGCAGAAATCGGCGGCCGTGGCCTTCGCGCCGCCGCGCGGCGCGCGAACGCTCACCTCGAAGGCGCCGCCCGCGAGCGGCGTGAGCACGGCGTGCGCGCGCGCCGGGTCTTCGGCCGAGAGGCGGTTCGCGAACGTGCCGCTCACGCGCCGGCTCCACGGCGCGTCGGGCAGCGCGTAGGCGTCGGCCCCCGGCGCCGAGCGCACGGGGCGCGCCGCGAGCGCGCGCTCCAGGTCCGCGCTGCGCTGGCCCGCGAGGCGCCGGACCACGTCCTCGCGTTCGATCATCTCGAACGGGTCGGCGTAGTGGCTCACCACGCGGTAGAGCTCGCGCGGGGGGATGAGCACGTCGGCCTCGCTCGCTCCGTAGGCGTTGTAGTTGAGGCTCGCGCCCAGCTCGCGCAGCGCCTCGAGGCGCGCCGGTTCGAGCCCGAGCGCGGCGGCGAGCGCCTGCGCCACCTCGGGCAGCCCGTCGCCGAAGGCGCCGACGACCGCCCAGGAGCGGAAGCGGCCCAGGAGGTGCCGGTCGATGAGGGCGCTCGTGCAGGTCGCCTCGGACGGATCGATGACCGCCTCGAGGTCGGGATGGTCGGGAATCTCGCCCGCGTAGTGATGATCGAAGTAGAGCACGTGGGCGCCGCGCTCGAGCAGCCTCGCGAGGGCCGCGCGATTGCGGTCGAGCGAGAGGTCGAGCACCGTCACCACGTCGCCGCGCCCGGCGGGGACCGAGGCGAGGAGCTCGATGTCGCGCTTGAGCCCGGTGATGATCTCCGAGTCGAGGGGATCGGCGAGCCGCAGCTGGTGCAGGGCGCAGATGCCGTCGGCGTCGCCGTTGAAGACGTCGAAGTAGCGCATCGCTCAGTGTCGCACCGGCCGCAACCGGCGCAGCACCTCCGCGCAGGCTCCGCGCGCGCCGTCCGGGCCGGACGAGTCGCAGGTCACCACGTGGGCCGCCTCGTCGCGCGCGAGGGGCTCGCGGCGGGCGAGCTGCAGCGCGAGCACGGCGAGCCCCGCCTCGGAGGCGTCGGCGCCCTCGCGCTCGCGCTCGACCACGCGGCGCCGCAGTAGCGGCACGGGCGCCTCGCAGGAGACGATCGTGAACGAGGCGCCCGCGCCGCTCGCGAGCGCGCGGAACGCGTCGCGCTCGGCGCGCCGCAGGAAGGTCGCATCCACGATGGCCGGGAACCCGGAGGCGAGCACCCAGGAGGCCAGCTCCGCGAGCCGGCCGTAGGTGAGCGCGTTGGCCCGCTCGCCGTAGAGGCCCTGGCCCGGGAGCGAGCCGGTGCGCGCGGCCGGATCGAGGCCGCGCAGGCGCTTGCGCTCCACGTCGGAGCGCAGGCGGACGGCGCCCGTCGCCTCGAGGAGCTGCTGGGAAAGGCGCGTCTTGCCGGACCCGGACACGCCGTGCATGAGGATGAGCGCCGGGCGCGGGCCGTGGGCGAGGCGTTGCGCGAGCGCGAGGTACGCGGAAAGGTCGCCGGCGCCGCCTTCGCCCGGCTCGCCCTGCCGCGCGCGGATGCACGCGACCTTCGCTCGGACCATCGCGCGGTAGGCCGCGTAGAAGCGCAGCAGGCGCAGCCCCGGATAGTCCCCGGTGCGCGCGAGATAGGCGTCGAGGAAGCGCGCGGCGAAGCCCGGCAGCCCGTGGCGCTCGAGGTCCATCACGGTGAAGGCCACCTCGCTCATCACGTCGATGCAGCGCAGGCTCTCGTCGAACTCGATGCAGTCGAAGGGAACGGGGTCGCCCTCGAGGAGCACGACGTTCGCCAGATGCAGGTCGCCGTGGCACTCGCGCACGAAGCCGTCGTTGCGGCGCTCGGCGAAGAGCGGCGCGAGCGCGCGGTGGCGCTCGAGCGTCCACGCGCGCAGCGCCTCCAGCGAGCGCAGGCGCGCGGCGCCCCGCTCCCCGGCCTCGATGTCGCGGAAGTTCGCGAGCGCCTGCTCGAGGATCCGCTCGGGGGTGGCGAAGCCGCGGCCGCGCGGCCCGGGCGGCAGGGATGCGTGGAAGTCCGCCACGCGGCGCGCGAGCGCGTCGACGTGCGCGGCGGTGAGGCGCCCCTCGCGCGCCAGGCGGTCGAGGAGGTCCTCCTGGCGGAAGCGCCGCATGCGCACCGCGTACTCGATCGCCGCCCCGGCGCCGCCGAAGCGCGGCGCCGACGGCGGACCGGCGACGGCGACCACGTCGAGGTAGAGCGCGCCCGCGGTGCGGCGATTCAGGCGCACCTCCTCCTCGCAATAGCGGCGCCGCGACTCGAGCGAGGAGAAGTCGACGAAGGGCAGGTGCACCGGCTTCTTGATCTTGTAGGCGAAGTCGCCGGCGAGCAGGACGTACGAGATGTGCGTCTCGATCACCTCCACCCCGTCGGCGGGGTGCGGGTAGCACGCCGGGGAGCGCAGCGCGGCGACGAGCGCGCGCGACGGATCGGGCGCCGGCGCCGGGCGCCGCGCCGCCACGGGGGACGCTGCGATCGTCGATTCCATGGATCTTCCGATCCACGTTACCTCCCATCCGTCGGGGCCGGTTGATCCCGGTCAACCCCCCGCGGGCGCGGCGCCGCAGAATGAGATCGACGACCGCACTCCCGAGACGGCCATGTCCTTTGAGGATCGCAACGACGCGGCCCGGCAGCTCGCCGGGAAGCTGCGCCGCTTCGCAAGCGATCATCCCGTCGTCCTCGCGGTCCCCCGCGGCGCGGTGCCGATGGGCCAGGTGATCGCCCGCAGCCTCGACGGCGACCTGGACGCGGTGCTGGTGCGCAAGCTGCGCGCTCCCTTCAATCCCGAATTCGCCGTCGGCGCGATCGACGAGTCCGGGTGGAGCTACGTCGCCGACTACGCCCGGGAGGCCGGCGCGAGCCCCGCCTATCTCGAGGGCGAGAAGCGCGAGCAGCTCGAGCTGCTCAAGCGCCGGCGCGCCTCCTACACGCCCGAGCGCGGGCCGCTCCCGGTGGACGGCCGCGTCGCGATCGTCGTGGACGACGGGCTCGCCACCGGCGCCACCATGATCGCCGCGCTTCACAGCGTGAAGGCCCGCAACCCCGCGAAGCTCGTGTGCGCCGTGCCCGTGGCCTCGCACGAGGCCCTCGCCAAGGTCGCGCCGTACTGCGACGAGGTCGTGTGCCTCGACTCGCCCGACGATTTCTACGCGGTGGGCCAGTTCTATCGAGACTTCCCGCAGGTCGACGACGCCGAGGTCGCGCGCATCCTGCGCGGCTTCGTGCGGCACGGCGTGGAGAAGCCCGCGTGAGCCTCGCCCCGGTCCGCGAAGCGCCCGTCCACGCAGCGCGCGCCGCGCCCGCGCCGCCCGGCGTGCCGGCCGAGAACCGCCAGGTCGCCGAACGCCTGCTCGAGGCCTCGCGCCTGCTCGCCGCGCAGGGCGCGAGCCCGTACCGGATCGGCGCGTACCGCAACGCCGCCGACGCCGTCGCCCGCCACCCGCGCGACGTGCGCGCGATCTTCGAGTCCGAGGGCGTGCGCGGCCTCGACGCGATTCCCCGCGTGGGGCTGGGGATCGCCGGGGCGATCGCCGAGATGCTCGCGACCGGCCACTGGTCGCAGCTCGAGCGGCTGCGCGGCACGTCCGATCCCGAGAGGCTGCTGCAGTCGGTTCCGGGCCTGGGTCCCGCCTTCGCGCGCCGCATCCACGGCGAGCTGCACGTCGATTCGCTCGAGGGGCTCGAGGCGGCCGCGCACGATGGCCGCCTCGAGCGCCTGCCGGGCGTGGGCCCGCGCCGGGCCTCGGCATGGAGGGCCTCGCTCGGCGAGATGCTGCGCCGCGTGGGCCCGCACGCCCCGGCGGCCCGCGGCCTGCCGGCGGCCGAGCCCGCCGTGGAGCTCATCCTCGACGTGGACCGCGAATACCGGGAGAAGGCGGCCGCGGGAACGCTGCGCACGATCGCGCCCCGGCGCTTCAACCCCGACGGCGAGGCGTGGCTCCCGGTGCTGCACGCGCGGCGCGGGCCCTGGCATTTCACCGCCCTCTTCTCCAACACGGCGCTCGCCCACAGGCTGGGCCGCGTGCGCGACTGGGTGGTCGTCTACTTCTACGACGACGACGAGCACGAGCACCAGCGCACCGTGGTGACGGAGCCGCGCGGCGTCCTCGCCGGCCGGCGCGTCGTCCGCGGGCGCGAGGCCGAATGCCTCGACCACTACGAGACCCCAACGGCCCTTCCATGAAATCGACCCAGATCACGCTGCGCAACGTCCGCCGCTCCACTCCCCTGTCGGCGCGCATCCGCGAGCTCGCGGAGCGCCTCGAGGAAGCTCATCCCACGATCCAGGGCTGCCGCGTGCTCGCCGAGCAGCAGTTCACGGGCCCGAACCGGGCAGGGGCCTTCCGCGTGACCGTGCGCGTGCGCATGCCGGGCCGCGAGCTCGTCGCGGCACACGAGCATGCCGACGACGTGTTCGTCGCCGTGCGTTCGGCCTTCGCGGCCATGCGCCGCGAGCTGGAGGCGGGCGGCGGCGCATCGCCTTCCCAGACCCCGCAGCCCCAATCGGAACCCACCACCGAGGTGCCATCATGAAAACCGGACGCTCCGCTTTCCGCATGCTTCGCAGGGAACAGCTGATGGACGAGCTGCGGGAGGACAGCTACCGCGAGCCGGCCAAGATGCCCGAGCCGGCCCGCTGCCCGAAATGCGGCGCCACGTACCTCAAGGGCCGCTGGACCTGGGCCCAGGCGCCGGCCGACGCGTACCCCCACAAGTGCCCCGCCTGCCAGCGCATCGAGGACAAGTTCCCCGCGGGCTACGTGACGCTCAAGGGGCCGTTCCTCGCCGAGCACCGCGCGGAGGTCCTGAACCTCGTGAAGGCGCGCGAAGCGCGCGCGAAGGAGGAGCATCCCCTGCAGCGCATCGTCGCGGTCGAGGCGGTTTCCGAGGGCACGCTCGTCACCACTACCGACGCGCACCTCGCGCGCGGCATCGCCATGGCGGTGCACGAGGCCTTCAAGGGCACGCTCGACATCAAGTACAGCAAGAAGGAGAACCTCCTGCGCGCCACCTGGTCGCGCTAGGAGAGGTCCTGCGCGGCCCGGCGCCCGGCTCGGCCCCGGCGCGGGGCTACGAGCGGCGCGAGCGACGCACCGACAGCAGGAGCCAGACGCTGTTCGCGAAGGCGATGAGCACGCCCACCGCGCCCAGCGCCCACGCCGCGAACGACTCGCGGGGGTCGGATGCGGCCATCAGGATCGAGGAGCCGACGATGAGCGCCGCGGTGACGAGGCCGATGGTGAGGCGGTTCACGCTGCGCTCGAGGTGGCGGCTGAAGTCGTCCACCTCCCGCATCTCGAGCCGGATCGCCACGCCCTCGTCGGTGAAGCGGCGCGCGATGGCCTCCACCATCCGCGGCATCGCACGCAGCGCCCGGCCTGCCTCGCGGGTCGCGCCCGTGAGGCGCTCGGCCACCTGGCGCGGCGCCCAGCGCTCGAGGAGCAGCCGCTGCACGTAGGGCGTCACGTGCTCGATCAGGCGGAAGTGGGGCACGAGGCGCGTGCCCAGGCCCTCGAGCGTGATGAGCGCCTTGAAGAGCAGCGCCAGGTCCGCGGGCAGCACGAGCTGCTGCTCGCGCATGATCCCGGCGATCTCGCCGAGCAGCGTGCCGAGGCGGATCTCGCGCAGCGCCGCGTGCTCGTAGAGGTGCAGCAGGCGCCCCAGGTCGTCGGCGAAGCGCTCCGAGGAGACGCGGTTGCCGTCGGCCCACGCGACCAGCACGTCGCGCATGGCGAGCGGATCGCGCTCGGCGAGCGCCGCGAGGAGGTCCACCAGCTCGTCGCGCCGCTTGACCGACAGCCACCCCACCATGCCGAAGTCGATCATCGCCACGCGGTCGCCGGCGAGGAAGAAGACGTTCCCGGGATGGGGATCGGCGTGGAAGAAGCCGTCGACGAGCACCATCTTGAGCACCGCGTCCGCGCCGCGCGAGGCGAGCACCGCCCGGTCGAGCGAGGCGCGCTCGATGCCCCCCATGTCGGTCCCGGGCACGCCGTCGATCCAGTCCATCACGAGGAGCGACGAGCGCGTGTAGCCCGTGCGCACGCGCGGGATCACGATGCCCGGGTCGTCGGCGAAGCTCTCGGCGAAGCGCTCCTGGGCCCGCGCCTCGGCGCCGAAGTCGACCTCGCGCGCGAGCGACTTGCGCAGCTGCCGCACCACTTCCACCGGCTGGTAGCGGCGCGCCTCGGGCTGCTGCTCCTCCCACCACGCCGCGAGCGTCTCGAGCAGGAGCACGTCCGCCTCGATGGACGCCTCCACGCCGGGGCGGCGGATCTTCACGGCAAGCGCGGCGCCGTCGGCGAGGGTGGCGCGGTGCACCTGGGCGATCGACCCCGAGGCCGCGGGCGTCGTCTCGAACGTGGCGAAGGCCTGCGCGAGCGGCTTGCCGAGGTCGGCGGCGAGCTGCGCCTCGAGCTCGGCGAAGGCGACCGGCGTCGCGTGGTCGTGCAGGCGGTCGAGGCTCGCGATCCATTCCGGCCCGAGCAGGTCGACCCGCGAGGCGAGCACCTGGCCCAGCTTCACGAAGGCCGGGCCCAGGGCCTCGAGGGCGAGACGCAGGCGCTCGGGCAGCGGCAGCGCCATCATCCCGGCGTCCGCGCGCCACCCGAGGAGCCCGCCCGCCTCGTCCATCGCCCGATGCAGGCCCACGGAATGCACGAGGTCCTGCAGCCCGTGCCTCACGAGCGTCCGCGTGATCTCCACCAGGCGCGGCAGCGCCCTCAGCCGCTCGAGGGAGGCGAGCAGCACCTACATTCCCATCGGTTCCATCGCGGGGGCCGGTCGCTTCGCCTCCGGGATCTCCGCGATCATGCAGTCGGTGGTGAGGATCAAGCCCGCGACGGACGCGGCGTTCTGCAGGGCGGTGCGCGTCACCTTGCACGGATCGAGCACGCCCATCGCCACCAGGTCGCCGTACTCGCCGGTGAGCGCGTTGTAGCCGAAGGACCCGTCGCGGGCGAGCACGCGGTTCACGACCACCGAGGGCTCGGCGCCCGCGTTCGCCGCGATCTGGCGCAGCGGCTCCTCGAGCGCCCGGTGGACGATGCGGATGCCCGCGTCCTGGTCCGGATTCTCGCCGTGGAGGTCCTCGAGCTTCGCGCGCGCGCGGAGCAGCGCCACGCCGCCGCCGGGCAGCACCCCCTCCTCCACCGCGGCCCGCGTGGCGTGCACCGCGTCGTCCACGCGCGACTTCCTCTCCTTCATCTCCATCTCGGTGGCCGCACCCACCTTCACGACCGCCACGCCGCCGGCGAGCTTCGCGATGCGCTCCTGGAGCTTCTCGCGGTCGTAGTCGCTGCGGGTGTCCTTCACGGCCGCGCGCAGCTCGGCGACCCGGTCGGCGATCTTCTTCGCGTCGCCCGCGCCCCCGATGATCGTCGTGTTGTCCTTGTCCACCTCGACGCGGCGGGCGCGGCCGAGGTCGGCGAGCTTCGCGTTCTCGAGCTTGAGCCCCGCCTCCTCCGCGATCACCTTGCCGCCGGTGAGCACCGCGATGTCCTCGAGCATCGCCTTGCGGCGGTCGCCGAAGCCCGGCGCCTTGACCGCGCAGGTGCGCAGCACGCCCCGCAGCAGGTTCACCACGAGGGTCGCGAGCGCCTCGCTTTCGACGTCCTCGGCGACGATGAGCAGGGGCTTGCCCGACTTGGCGACGAGCTCCAGCACGGGCAGCAGCTCTGGCAGGGTCGCGATCTTCTTGTCGTGGACGAGGATCAGCGCGTCCTCGAGCACCGCGCGCTGCTTATCGGCGTTGATGAAATAGGGGGAGAGGTAGCCGCGGTCGAACTGCATTCCCTCGGTCACCTCGAGCTCGCTCGCGAGCCCCGAGCCGTCCTCGACGGTGATCACGCCCTCCTTGCCCACCTTCTCCATGGCGTTGGCGACGATGGTGCCGATCGCCTTGTCGGAGTTGGCCGAGACGGTGGCGACCTGCTCGATCTCGGTGCGCGTCGCGCAGGGCTTCGCCATCGCCTTGAGCTCGGCCACCACCGCCTCCACCGCGAGGTCGATGCCGCGCTTGAGGTCCATGGGGTTGAGGCCGGCGGCCACGTGCTTCATTCCCTCGACCACGAGCCCCTGGGCGAGCAGGGTGGCCGTCGTGGTCCCGTCGCCCGCCACGTCGGCGGTCTTCGCGGCCGCCTCGCGCACCATTTGGGCGCCCATGTTCTCGAGCGGGTCCGGCAGCTCGATCTCCCGGGCGACGACCACGCCGGAATTGATCACCGTGGGCGCGCCGAAGGAGCGCTGCAGCACCACGGTGCGCGCCTTCGGGCCGAGGGTCCCGCGCACCGCGTGGGCGAGCTGCGTCACCCCCGCGACGATGCGCGCGCGGGCATCGTCCTGGAACACGATCTGCTTCGCGGTCATGGCCGGCCTCGCCGGGGAACGGTACGCATCCAGTTTAGGCCCGGGCGCAGTCCTTCCCTTGACGGGGCGCAAGGCCGCCCCCCCGCGGGGAAGGGACGGGAGGGGCCAGGTCAGTCCCGGGGCGGGGTCCCGGCGCGGCGCCGGCGCAACAGCAGGTAGTACAGCACCGGGATCACCACGAGCGTGAGCAGCGTCGAGGCGAGGATCCCGAAGATGAGCGAGATCGCGAGCCCGTTGAAGATCGGGTCGTCGAGAATGAACCCGGCGCCGATCATGGCGGCGAGCGCGGTGAGCGCGATGGGCTTGGCGCGCGCCGCCGCCGACTGGACGATCGCCTCCTCGAGGGGCAGGCCCTCGGAGACGCGCAGGTTCACGAAGTCCACGAGCAGGATGGAGTTGCGCACGATGATGCCGGCGAGCGCGATCATGCCGATCATGGAGGTCGCGGTGAACTGGGCCCCGAGGAGCGCGTGGCCCGGCATCACGCCGATCACCGTGAGCGGGATGGGCGCCATGATGACGAAGGGCACGACGTACGAGCGGAACTGCGCCACCACGAGCAGGTAGATGAGCGCGAGGCCGACGGCGTAGGCGAGGCCCATGTCGCGGAACGTCTCGTAGGTCACCTGCCACTCGCCGTCCCACTTGACCGCATAGGCGCGGTAGGGGTCCGAGGGCTGGCGCACGAAGTACTCCCGGATCGAGGTCCCGCCGAAGATCCGCGAGCGGGCCGAGAACAGGCCGTAGAGCGGGCTGTCGAGCTTGCCCGCCTCGTCGGCGATCACGTAGACCACCGCCAGGAGGTCCTTGTGGTAGACGGGCCGGTCGCGCTCGTCGCGGACCACGCGCACGAGCTCCGAGAGCGGCACGAGGGATCCGTCGGGCGCGCGCAGGGTGAGCTTCAGCAGCTCCCCGAGGTCGCCGTGGCGCTCGGCGGGCAGCACCACGCGCACCGGCACCTCGTACTTGCTCGTGCCGTCGTGGATGGGCGTGACGTCGTCGCCAGTGAGCGCCATGCGCATGGTGTCCACCACGTCGCGGCGCGAGACGCCGAGGAGCGCGGCCTTCGCCTGGTCGACCCGCAGCTCGATGCGCGGCGCGGGATCCTCGACCGAGTCGTCGAGCCCCACGACGTCGGGAGTGGCGGCGAGCGCGGCGCGCACGCGCTCGGCCACGCGCACGCGCCCCGCCTCGTCCGGGCCGTACACCTCGGCCACGATCGGCGAGAGCACCGGCGGGCCCGGCGGGACCTCGACCACCTTCACCTTCGCGCCCCAGCGCCGGCCGATCGCCTCGAGGTCCGGGCGCACGGCCTGGGCGATCTCGTGGCTCTGGCGGTGGCGCTTCGCCTTGTCGACCAGGTTCACCTGCAGGTCGCCCTGCTCGGGCTGCGTGCGCAGCGCGTACTGGCGCACGAGCCCGTTGAAGTTGATCGGCGAGGCGGTGCCGGCGTAGGCCTGGTAGTCGGTCACCTCGGGCACCTTCGCGATTCGCCCGCCGAGGTCGTGCAGCGCCGCCGCGGTCACCTCGACGGGCGTGCCGGCGGGCATGTCCACCACCACCTGGAACTCGCTCTTGTTGTCGAACGGCAGCATCTTGAGGATCACGAGCTTCACGGCGGCGAGCCCCACCGAGAGCACGATGAGCCCCCCGATCGCCGCCGCGAGCCGCCGGCGGTTGCGCGCGGCCCCCGGCGCGGAGATGAACGGCGTGAGCAGCCGCGTGAAGAAGCTCCCGAGGCGCGCGTCGAGCGCGGAGGCGTGCGTGTGGCCGTGGGCGGCGAGGAGCTTGAGCGCGAGCCACGGCGTCACCGTGAATGCTATCGCGAGCGAGATGATCATCCCGAGGCTCGCGTTGATCGGGATCGGGCTCATGTACGGCCCCATGAGGCCGGTCACGAACGCCATGGGCAGGAGCGCGGCGATCACCGTGAGGGTCGCGAGGATCGTCGGCCCGCCCACCTCGTCCACGGCGTCCGGGATGATGCCGTGGAGCGGCCCCTCCTCGAGCGCGCGGCGCCGGTGGATGTTCTCCACCACGACGATCGCGTCGTCGACGAGGATCCCGATCGAGAAGATGAGCGCGAAGAGCGAGACGCGGTTCAGCGTGAAGCCCCACGCCCACGAGGCGAAGAGCGTGCTCGCGAGGGTGAGCACGACCGCCGCGCCCACGATCAGCGCCTCGCGCCGCCCGAGCGCGGCGAAGACGAGCACGACCACCGAGAGCGTGGCGAAGACGAGCTTCTCGATGAGCTTCATCGCCTTGTCGTTGGCGGTGACCCCGTAGTCGCGCGTGACCACCGCGTGCACGTCGGCCGGGATCACGGTGCCGCGGAGCGCCCCCACGCGCTCGATCACGCGGCGGGACACGTCGACCGCGTTCTCGCCGGGCTTCTTGGTGACCTGGATCGTGACGGCCGGGCGCTCGCCGCCCTTCGCGATGCCCTTCTCGCCCGCAGCGGGCCCCGTGCCGGTCCACACGTATTTCACGGGCTGCTCGGGGCCGTCGACGACGTCGGCCACGTCGCCGAGGTAGACGGGGCGCCGGGCGACCGCCCCGACCACCAGCGAGCGCACGTCGGCGGCGCTCTCGAGGTAGTTGCCGGTCTCGACCACGATCTCGCGGTCGCCGCGCACGATCGAGCCCGAGGGCAGCGCCGCGTTCGAGAGCGCGAGCGCGTTCCTCACGTCGAGGGCCGAGACCCCGCTCGCGTTCATGCGGTCGGCGTCGAGCAGGGCGCGCACGGCCCGCCCCGGCCCGCCGAGCGTCTGCACCTCGCGCGTTCCCGGCACGCGCTTCAGGTCCTCCTCGATCGCGTGCGCCACGCGCTCGAGGTCGTAGGCGCCCTTGGCGGGATCGTCGCTGTACAGGGTGAGCGCGACCACGGGCACGTCGTCGATGCCGCGCGGCTTGATGACGGGCTCGCCTACGCCGAGCTCCGGGGAGATCCAGTCGCGGTTGGCGGCGAGCGTGTCGCGCAGCCGCACGATCGCATCGATGCGCGGCACGCCGACCTTGAACTGCACGGTGAGCAGCGCCATCCCCGGGCGGGACACGGAATACACGTGGTCGACGCCCGTCATCTGGGCGAGCACCTGCTCGGCGGGGGCGGCGACGAGCGCCTCCACGTCGCGGACCGACGCCCCCGGGAACGGCACGAAGACGTTCGCCATCGTGACGTCGATCTGCGGCTCCTCCTCGCGCGGGGTCACCAGCACGGCGAAGACGCCCAGCAGCAGCGCCACGAGCGCGGCGAGCGGCGTGAGCTGCGAGTCCTGGAAGAAGCGCGCGATGCGCCCGGAGATGCCCATGGGCGCGGTTTCAGGATCCCGTGGCCATGCCGGCGGCGACCGGGTCGAGCGCCACGCGCTCGCCGGCCTTCAGACCCGCGAGCACCTCGACGCCGCGCTCGTCGGCGACCGTGCCGAGGCGCACCTGGCGCAGCTGCGGGGCGCCGTCCTCCCCGAGGACGTACACAGCGGTGAGCTCGCTGCGGCGCAGGACCGCGCCGCGCGGCACCATGAGGCGCGCGGCCTTCCCGACCACGAAGTGCGCGCGCGCGAAGATCCCGGGATAGACGCCCTGCACGTCCTCGGGCAGCTCGATGCGGATCTCGGTGGAGTGGGTGCGCGGGTCGGCCGAGGGCACCACGGTGATCGACCGCGCGTCGATCCACCGTCCCGCAGCGGGGATCTCCACGCGCGCGCGCCCCCCGGCCTGGATCGCCGGGACCTCCGAGGAGGCGACGACGGCGCTCACCCGCAGGCTCGAGGGGTCGAACCCGGTCATGATGGGCTTGCCGGGTGTCGCCATCTCGCCCAGCTGCACGTGGCGCGCCGAGACGACCCCGCTGTAGGGCGCGACGATGGTGGCGAAGCTGCGCTCGGTCGCGGCCTGCCCCGCCCCCGCGAGCATCGCCCGCACCTGCGACTCCGCCGTCTTGAAGTCGGACTCCGCCTTGTCGAGCGCCGCCTGGCTGATGAACTTCTGCGCGAAGAGCTGCTTCGACCGCTCGTACTGGGCGCGCGCGTTGGCGAGGCTCGCCTCGGCGGCGCGCAGCTGCGCCTCGCTCGCCGCGAGCGCCTGGGTGGCCGCGCGCTCGTCGATGCGCGCGAGGACGTCGCCCTTCTTCACCCGGTCGCCCACGTCGAAACGCAGGTCCACGATCCGCCCCGCGATCTGCGAGGACACGGTCGACTGGCGCACCGCCTCCACGACCGCCTCGGCCGATTCGGTGAGCTCCACCTCGCGCAGCTCCACGGGCGCGGAAGCGAGCGCCGGCGCGGCGCGCCCCGCGGGCGCGGGCCCGTGCGCGCCGCAGGCGGCGAGGAGCACGGCGAGCGCCGCGGCGGCGGAAATGGCGAGGGGGCGGACCACGGCCGGCCTCAGGCCGCGCCCGGGCGCACGCCCGCGCGGCGCAGGATCGATTCCAGCGGGCAGAAGCCGCCTGCGAAGATGCGGATCAGTCGTTCGGTGGTCATCGGGGTCTCCGGGGCGCCCGGCGGGCGGACGTCGCATACTATGGGGAGTATAGTATGATTGTCAAGTTCCTGCTACCATGCACGCGTCCGGCCGCTTCGGCCGGGACGACTTTCGGGAGGAGACGGACGATGACGGCGATCCGCGACGAGCGGCACAAGAAGGAGCTGATCCTGAGGCTCAAGCGCGTGGAGGGGCAGCTGCGCGGCATCCAGGGGATGATCGAGGCGGGCGACGACTGCGAGCGCCTCGCCCAGCAGATCTCGGCGAGCCGCCGCGCGCTCGACAAGGCCTTCTTCAACGTGCTCGCCTGCGCGATCCAGGAGGAGGCGCCCGGCGCGGCGGCCAAGCCCGTGATCGACAAGCGCCTCAAGAACGCCGCCGACCTCCTGGCGCGCTTCGGGTAGGGGCTCGCCATGAGGATCGCGCCCTGGGCGGCCGCCCTCCTCGTCGCCGCTTGCGCGGCCGACGGACGGCACGCGCACCACGCCGCGGCGGCCGCGGCGCACGGCCCCGACACGCGCGTGGCGGTGCGCTTTCCCGAGCGGCTGCGCAGCCACACGCTCGCCGAGATGCGCGACCACCTCGCCACGCTGCAGCGCATCGAGGAAGCGCTGGGGCGCGCCGAGTACGACGCCGCCGCGCGGCTCGCCGAGGAGCGGCTGGGACTGTCCTCGCTCGAGGCGCACGGCGCCCACGAGGTGGCGCCCTACATGCCGCCGGGCATGCAGGAAGCCGGAATGGCGATGCACCGGGCCGCGAGCCGCTTCGCGATCGAGGCGACCAACGCGGGCGTCACGGGCGACGCGAGGCCCGCGATGGGCGCGCTCGCGGAGGTCACCGCGCGGTGCGTGGCCTGCCACGCCGCCTACCGTCTCGAATGAGGCCGCGCGTGAACCGCCCCGGCCGCACGCACCGGAAGGCTCGCGCGCGGGGCCACGATCTCCCCGTCCCGGGCGGCAACGATCTCGCCGGGGGCGAGGGCCCGCCAGCCGGGCTCGGCCGTGAGCGGCACGCTCGCGAAGAGCACGACGCGCTGCTCGGCGGCTTCCGGCCCGATGGAAAGCCCGGCCGTGTCGAACGTGGCGCCCGCCCGGTCGCAGCGGCGGGCGAGCACGTGCAGGCCCGGGGGCGCGATGCGAGCGTCGGCCTGGGTGCGCTCGTGGCCGTGGGCGAAGAGCGCGTCGCCGTCGGAATAGAGGAAATTGGCCGGCCCGAGCGTGCGCAGCTCCGCGGCGAACTCGGCGACCCGCGCGAGGCGCTCCTCGAAAGGGGGCGCTCCGCCGCGACGCGTCCAGTCGGCGCGAAGGCGCGCGAGCAGCGCGCAGAACGCGTGCTCCGAATCGCTCTCGCCCACGGGACGCTCGCTTCCGAGCGGAAGGCGCCGGCGCAAGCGCTCCCGGTCGAGGTCCCCGTTGTGGGCGAAGACGTGCATCGTCCCGCCGAGCTCGCGCGCGAAGGGCTGGCAGTTGCGCACCGCGGTCGCCCCCTGGGTCGCCCTGCGGATGTGGCTCACCGCGCAGCGCGTGGAGAACGGATGCTCGGCGAGGAAGCGGATGCAGGCGCTCGCGTGGGCGGCGCCCGCCTCCTTCACGAGGCGCACGTCTCCTTCCTCGTACCACGCGATGCCCCATCCGTCCTTGTGGGGTCCGGCGAGCCCCCCGTGCCGCGAGAATTCCTCGAGGGAATAGCGCAGGGTCGCGGGATGGCGCGCCGACATGCCGAGAAGCTCGCACATGCCCGGGATGATCGCGCGCGGCCCCGGGGGCCGCTTGACTTCCGGCAAGCGGCCCGCAAATCCCTTCCATGAGAAACTTGCAGCGGCGCGTGCCGCCCGATCGCCCATGAGCCACCTTCCCCTCAACTATCTCGCGCCCGATTTCGCGGTCGCCCCGCAGCTCACGCCCGACCAGATGCGGGGGCTGGCGGCGAGCGGCTTCCGCAGCGTCGTGAACAATCGGCTGGCGCAGGAAAGCGGCCAGCCGCCCGAGGGCGAGCTGCGCGAAGCCGCCACCGCCTCCAATCTCGCGTACGTGCACCTGCCGGTGCATCCGGCGCGCATCACGATCGAGGACGTGGCGCGCTTCGCGGAGCTGATCGAGCACCTGCCGCGGCCGATCGTGGCCTTCTGCCGCAGCGGCTCGCGCTCGGGCCTGCTTTACCAGGCGGTCATGCAGGGCGTGCACCTGCGCGCGGCGCGATGAGCTTCTCCTTCGACCCGGCGCAGCTCGAGCGCTGGAACGGCCGCTTCTCGGCGCCGGGGTATCTCTTCGGCACGCGGCCCAACGTGTTCCTCGCGAGCCAGCGCGACCGCCTCGCCCCCGGCGAGCGCGCCCTGTGCGTGGCCGACGGCGAGGGCCGCAACAGCGTGTGGCTCGCGCGCCAGGGGCTGCGGGTGACGGCCTTCGATTTCTCGCCGGTGGCGGTGGAGAAGGCGCGCGCCTTCGCGCGGGAGGCGGGCGTGGCGGTCGACTACCGCGTGAGCGACATCTACCGCTGGGACTGGTCGGCGGCCCCCTACGACGTCGTCGTCGGCATCTTCATCCAGTTCGCCCCGCCCGCCGAGCGCGCGGAGATCTTCGCGGGGATGCGGCGCGCCCTCGCACCCGGCGGCCTCATCCTGCTCCAGGGCTACCGTCCCGAGCAAGTCGGCCACGGGACGGGCGGCCCGCCCGACGCCGAGAGGCTCTACACGGAGGAGCTGCTGCGCGAGAGCTTCGCGGATCTCGAGGTCCTCCACCTTGCCTCCCACGACGAGGTGGTGGAAGAAGGCAGCGCGCACCGCGGCATGTCGGCCCTCATCGACCTCGTGGCGCGGCGGCCGCGCTGACCCCGGGCCGGGCGAGCGCCGCGCGGATCGCAGCCGCGCTGTCGCGCGTGTAGGCCTCCGCGATTCGCATCACGCGGCGGCGGTACGCCTCGCTGAAGCCCGCGTAGTAGCCGATGTCCGGATGCAGCAGGACGTCGGCGAGCGGCGCCTCGGCCGCCACCTGCCGCGCGCGCCGGGCGTCCTTGTCGATCCACGCCTGCGGCACCCCCGGGGGCGTGTCCCGCGCGTACGCCGAGACGTCGACCGCGATCACGAGCTCGGCGCCCCACTCGCGTGCCACGCGGATGGGCACGGGCGAGAGCTCGTCGCCGTCCGCGTAGAGCTCGCCGCCGATCTCCACGGGCTCGTAGTTGTCGGGATCGGCCGAGGAGGCGCGCACCGCGAGCCCGGTGTCGCCGCGGTCGAAGACCACGAGGCGGCGGTCGCGCAGGCGCGTGGCCACGACCCCGAGCGGCACGTCGAGCTTCTCGATCGCGCGCCCTCCCACCTTCTCGTCGACGAAGCGCTCGACGGGACGTCCGGTCCCGCGCCGGCCGAAGACCTCGCGCAGCTCGTAGAAATCGAACATGTCGATGCCGAGGGCGATCGCCTCGAGCGCGCGCGCGTCGTAGCCGGCGCAGTGCAGCGCCGCCACCATGGCGCCCACGCTCGAGCCCACGACGAGGTCGGGACGCACGCCCATCTCCTCCAGGACCTTCAGCACGCCGACGTGGGCGAAGCCCCGCGGGCCGCCCGAGCCGAGGACGAGGGCGATGCGCGGGGCGGGCCCCTCGGGGGGCTCGTGGCGCGGCAGCTCGGCGACGGGGGGTCGCTCGCCGAGGCCGAAGGCTTTCGGCGACGACAGGAAGAGAAGCGCGGCGCCGAGCGCCGCGTTCCACCGGCGCCGCGCGCGCAGGACCCTGCTCGTTTCGGTGACCACGGCCTGCCTCGCGACGACCCGGAGCGTTTCCTTCGCGCCTTATACCACGGCGGCCTTGATGCGAATCAATACCGCCCGGCAAGCCGCGCAGAGAATGGACGCGAGCTTCGCTACGGCGCCCTCGCGATCCGCATCCGCCAGCTCGACGCGACGGGGGCCGACCGCTCGCTCACGGGCTGCGCCGACTGCCGCCAGTCCTCCGACGACGGCATCGCGCATGCGGGCGCCGGACGCAAGGTGGGAAGCCTCGTCGAGCTGGTTGCCGGCGAGCTCGCCTGAGGCGCGGGGCCGCGGCCCAAGGCGCGGCTCGCGGACACGTCGTATCAGAAATTGCTAATATTCGCCCAGGAGGAAAGCCGACATGAACCACGACAAGGAACTCGACGCACGCGGGCTCAATTGCCCGCTTCCCATCCTGCGCGCGCGCAAGGCGCTCAACGAGATGGCGAGCGGGCAGGTGCTGCGCATCGTCGCCACCGACCCCGGCTCGGTGAAGGACTTCGAGGCGTTCGCCAAGCAGACGGGCAACACGCTCCTGTCCCAGTCGTCGGGCGAGAAGGAATTCACCTTCTTCATGCAGAAGAAGTAGGGCCCGCGGCGCCCGCGCGACGCGGGCAGGCGCGCCCCCCGGAGGCCTGATGGGCTGGCTCGAGCGCATCGCCGCGGTGGAGGAGCTCGAGGACGCGAGCCTCGACGCGGGCCTCGTCGCGGAGCTCGAGCGCGAGGGCGTGCGGTGGAAGGGACGCGAGATCCGCTTCTCCACGCCCACGTTCAGGTCCTATTCGAGCTGCGAGGTGGGCGGCTGCGCGCGAAATGCGTTCCCCGCGTTCTCCGTGACGGGCGGGGCCTGCGGTCTCGACTGCGACCACTGCCGCGCGAAGGTCCTCGAGTCGATGATCCCGGCGACGCGCCCCGCGTTGCTCGAGCGCAAGGTGCGCGAGATGGCCGCTTCCGGCGAGCTCGGCGGGTTCCTGCTCTCGGGCGGCTCGAACCGCGCGAACGAGATCGGCTACGAGCGCTTCCTGCCCGCGATCGAGCGGCTCAAGCGCGACTTCCCGCACCTGCGCATCGCCATCCACTCGGCGCTCACCGACGAGGCGCGCGCGAGGTCGATGGCCTCCGCCGGCGTGGACACGGCGATGATGGACGTGATCGGCGCCGAGCAGACGATCCGGCAGGTCTACCACCTGGAGCGCCGCGTGGAGGACTTCGAGGCCACGCTCGCAGCGCTCTGCGCGACCTCGATGCGGGTCGTCCCCCACGTCGTGATCGGCCTGCATTACGGCCGGCTCCTCGGCGAGTGGCGCGCGCTGGACATCGTCGCGCGCCATCCCGTGCATTCGCTGGTGCTCGTCGTCGTGATGCCGTTCTACGCGCGGCCGGGTACGTTCGAGACGCCGTCGACCTCCGACGTCGGCCGCATCTTCCTCGAGGCGCGGTCGCGCATCGCCGACCGCGAGGTGCTGCTCGGCTGCGCGCGTCCGGCCGGCATGCATCGCCGCGTGACCGATGCGTACGCCGTCGCGGCGGGCCTCGACGCCATCGCCTTTCCCGCTGAAGGCACGCTCGCGGTCGCCGAGGCGATCGGCCGGCCGGCGGTGCGGGAGAACGCGTGCTGCTCGGTGAAGACGGGGCGCGCGATCCGCATCCATCCGCGTGCGGCGCACGCCGCGGGCTGATCGTGCCGGACCCGCGAGCCGTGGACGTGCTGGTGCTGGGCCTCGGCCCCGCGGGCGCCCGGGCGGCCGAGGCCGCGGCGCGTCGAGGGCTTCGCGTGCTCGCCGTCGAGCGAAGGGCCGAGGCGGGACGCCCCGTGCAGTGCGCCGAGCTCGTGCCCGCATCGATCGGCGCCGAGCTCCCGGGGCTCGCGAGCAGCGTGCGGCAGGCCATCGAGGCCATGGACACCTTCGTCGAGGACGACGCGCCCGACCACGCTCATCCTTTCCCCGGCCGCATGATCGACCGGCTCGAGCTCGACGCGCGCCTCGTGCAAGCGGCCGCGGCCGCCGGCGCCGTCTGCCGCCTGGCGACCGCCGCGCGCGCGATCCGGGCCGACGGCTGCGTCACCTTCGCCGACGGCAGCCGCGTCGCACCCCGGGTCCTGGTGGGCGCCGACGGCCCGCGCTCGATCGCCGGGCGCGCCATCGGCCGCGTGAACCGCGCGCTGGTGGAGACCCGCCAGGTGACGGTGCCGCTGCTTCGCCCGCATGACGCCACGGACATCTTCCTCTCCGGGGGGATCCCCGGAGGGTACGGGTGGCTCTTTCCCAAGGGCGCGGTGGCCCACGTCGGCGCGGGCGTGGACGAGGCCCACGCCGGGCGGCTCAGAGCGATCGTGGACGACCTGCACGCGCGCCTCTCCGCCGAGGGGCGGGTGGGACGCGAGAGGCTCGCGCTCACCGGCGGGGCGATTCCCGTGGGTGGCGCGCTGCGGCCCCGGGGCCTGCTGGGCGCGACGCCGGTCCTCCTCGCCGGCGATGCCGCAGGTCTCGCGAATCCGGTGACGGGCGCCGGCATCGCCGCCGCGGTGCACTCGGGGTGGCTCGCGGGCGAGGCCGCCGCCGCGCTCGTGGCGGGCGAACGCCGGGCGGCGACCGCCTACGAGGAGGAGCTCGACGCGGTTTTCGGGGTGGCGCTCGCGCGCGCCGCCCGGCGGCGCCGCGAGCTCGCGCGATCCGCGGGCGGGAAGACGGCGCTGCGCCGTGGCTGGATCGCGTATCCCGAGTACTGGAAGGAGAAGCCGTGAGCTGCCATCGTCCCGAAGGCGCTTCCGCGACCGCGCACCTCGTGCACGGGCCCGACCACAACGCCTATGCCGCGATGGTCCCCAGGGTCCCACAGGCGATCCCGAAGGAGGCGCGCAACGGCGCCCGCGTGAAGTCGAACGCGGTGGAGCCGCGGGGCGTCTACCTGCCGAACGACAACATGCTCACGCCCGCCATGCGATCGCCGGAATACGTGCAGATGTCCACGGCCGCCGCGATCACGCTGGGGATCATGAAGGGCGCGATGCACCGCTGCGAGTGCACGCGGTGCCTGAACCTGCTGCTCACCTACCCCGAGGGCTGCCGCGCGAACTGCGCCTACTGCGGGCTCGCGCGCCACCGCGAAGCCGAGCGCGACTACGCGGACCGCAACTTCATCCGCGTCGACTGGCCCGCGGTGCCCGTCGAGGAGGTCGTCGACATCGTCGCGCGCGACGGCGCGGCGAGCCCCTTCCACCGCATGTGCATCTCCATGATCACCCATCCCCATAGCGACGCGGACACGGTCGAGGTGCTCGCGCGGTGGACGCGCCGCATCGACCCCGGGACGATCCCCGTCTCGATCCTCTCCAACCCGACCACCATGGGGCGCGAGGACGTCGCGCGGCTGCACGCGATGGGCGCGGACACGTTCACCGTGGCGCTCGACGCGGCCACGCCCGCCCTGTTCGAGCGCACGCGCGGCAAGGGCGTGCAGTCGCCCCACTCGTGGCGCAAGTACTGGGAGATCCTCGAGGACGCGTGCGCGATCTTCGGGCCCGGGAAGTTCGGCGCTCACGTGATCGTCGGCATGGGCGAGACCGAATACGAGGCGCTCGCCCTCGTGCAGAAGCTGGTCGACATGGGCGGCCACAGCCACCTCTTCTGCTTCTTCCCCGAGAAGGGCTCGCTCATGGACCACCTCCCCGCCACGCCGCGCGACCAGTGGCGGCGCGTGCAGCTCGCGAGGTACCTCGTCGACTACCGGGGCGTTCGCGTCGAGCACATGCGCTTCGACGGCGCGGGGCGCGTGGCGGACTTCGGCCTGCCGGCCGCCGAGCTCGACGCCGTGATCGACGCGGGGACCGCGTTCCGCACCTCCGGCTGCCCGGGCCGGATCGCGGAGGACGTCTCGGCGTGCGACCGCCCGTACGGAGACTCCCCGCCCTCCGACATCGCGAGCTATCCCTTCGCGCCGACTCGCGGCGACGTCCGCCGGATCCGCCGGCAGTTGCGGATTCTTCCCGCCTGACGAAGGCCCGCTCCGATGGGTCGGGGTCCGCCTGCGCTCTTCCGCGTGATCGACACGGGCCTGCGCGACGGGCGCCGCCAGGTGGCCTTCGACCAGGCCATGATCGAGGCCCGCAAGGCCGGGACCATCGGCGACACGATCCGGTTCCTCCGCTTCCCGCCCACGGTGCTCGTCGGCCGCCACCAGGATCTCTCGCGCGAAGTGCGCGTCGACCACTGCCGCGCGCACGGCATCGGGCTCGCGCGGCGCATCACCGGCGGCGGCGCGATCTACTTCGACGAGGGGCAGCTCGGGTGGTCGCTCGTATTCGACCGCGCGAGCCTCGGCATCGTCTCCCTGCCCGAGCTCGCAGCCGCGCTGTGCGAGGCGGCCGCCGCGGGGCTGCGCCGCCTGGGCGTGGACGCGCGCTTCCGGCCCCGCAACGACATCGAGGTCGACGGCCGCAAGCTCGGGGGCTCCGGCGGATTCTTCGACGGCGACACGATCTTCTTCCAGGGCACCGTGCTCGTGGACCTCGACCCGCGGCGCATGGTGGCCGCCCTGCGCGTGCCCGAGGCGAAGCTCGCGCGCCACGGGCTCGACTCCGCCGCCTCCCGCGTGGCGACGCTCGAGGCGCTGCTGGGCTCCGCGCCGCCCCTGGCGCAAGTGCGGGAGGCGCTGCTCGCCGGTTTCGCCGAGCGGCTCGGCATCGCCACCGCTTGGGGCGCGATCGAGGCCCACGAGGACGCGCTCGCCGCGCGCCTGCACGAAGCCGAGATCGGCACCGACGCCTTCGTCGCGGAGATCGACGACCCGGATCCCGAAGGGACCGCCCTTTCGGGCAGTTGCACCGGCCCCGGGGGCACCGTGACCGCCTACCTGCGGCTCGAGGGCCCGCGGCGCGAGCGCATCCGCGAAGCGCTGCTCACCGGGGACTTCTTCGTGACCCCTCCGCGCACCGTTCTCGACCTCGAGGCATCCCTGCGGGGCGTGGCGACGCGCGAGGCGCGCCAGGCGATCGAGCGCCACTTCGCCACGGCCCAGGTCGGGCTGCTCAGCGTGACGCCGGCCGATTTCGCCGCCGCCATCGAGGCCGCGATCGGCGATGGCGGGCAAAACGTGGCGCGGGGATGACCTATGTCAACGGGAGGGCCGCCCCCGCCGTCGCGCCGGCGCTAGGATGGCTCATCGTCGCGGAGCGGAGGCAACCTCCATGGCCAGCAAGAAGCTCGTGATCGTGATGGCGAACACCGATCCCCGCCACGGCGAGGAGCTGGGCGCCCCGATCTTCCAGGCGTCGGTGGCGGCCGCCATGGAATACGACGTCGAGGTGATCTGCACCGCCGCCTCGGGCCGCCTCATGAAGAAGGGCGTGGCCGAGAAGCTCCATGTGAAAGAGGGGTCGCCCAAGACGGTCTACGACTTCATCAAGGACGCCCACGAGGCGGGCGCGAAGTTCTACTGCTGCTCGCCCAACCTGGACCTCTTCGACATGACCAAGGACGACCTCATCCCCGAGTGCGACGGCATCGTGGGCGGCGCGCACCTGATCGAGGAGGTCATGGAGACCGACTGCCGCGTGATGACCTATTGAGGTGCGCCGCGCTTTAGAATCACGGGCGATCCACCATTTCACTCCGGAGGGACAGATGCCTGACGTGCGCGGTTGCCACCTTCCCGACGACCTGCTCTACGACGTCCCCAACCACATGTGGTACCGGGAGTTGGGCGACGGCAACGTGAAGCTCGGCATGACCGTGGTCGCCACGGCGATGGCCGGCAAGCTGGTCGCCTTCACCCCGAAGAAGGTCGGCCGCGACGTGCAGGCGGGCAAGTCGTGCGCGACCGTGGAATCGGGCAAGTGGGTCGGCCCCGCCAAGACCGCGGCGGCCGGGCAGATCGTGGCGGTGAACGAGGCGCTGGTGGCCACACCCACGCTCGCGAACGAGGATCCCTACGAGGCCGGATGGCTCGTGATCCTCAAGCCAGAGAACTGGGGAAGCACGAAGGCGACCCTCACCCAAGGCGCGCAGGTGACCGCGCCCTACGAGGCGAAGATGGCCGCGGACGGCTTCGCCGGCTGCGCGCCCAAATAGCCCGCGCGTCAGGCCTGGGCGCCGCGGCGCTCGACGGCCTCGACGCGGCGGTGCTGCGCGAGGCTCGCGCGCAGGTCGTCGATCTTGCGGTGCAGCTGCTGGATCGCGAATTCCGCCTTGATGTTCACCTGGAAGTCCTGGTCGGCCTGCAGGCGGTCCTTCGCCGCCTGGCGGTTCTGGCTCATCATGATGATGGGCGCCTGGAGCGCCGCGAGGCACGACAGGATGAGGTTGAGGAAGATGTACGGGTAGGGATCGGGCGGGCGGGCGAGCAGCAGGTAGGTGTTGACGCCCATCCAGAGCGCGAGGAACACCCCGAAGCAGATGATGAAGGTCCAGGAGCCGCCGAAGCGCGCGACCATGTCGGCGACCCTCTCGCCCATGGTCATGCGCTCGTCGGCGAGCTCGTTCACGTTGCGAATCTGGAGGCGCGAGAGGAGCTCGTCGGCGCCGCGCACGCGCTGGATGATGACGCCCATGAAGTGGCGGGCGGTCCCCGGATCGGCCTCGAGCGCGGCGGCGACGAGGCTCAGCGGGACGCACAGCAGCGCGGTCGGGGCCGTCGCCCGCGCGCTCGCCGTGCGCGGCTGGCGGTCGAACACCGCGAGCTCGCCGAAGAACGACCCGGCCTCGAAGCTCGCGAGGATGATCTCGTCGCCCTGGGCCGGGAGCAGGACTTCGACGGCGCCGCTTTCCACCACGTACAGGTGCTCGGGCACGTCGCCGTGCCGGAAGATCGGCTCGCCCGGCTCGTAGAGGCGCCGCTCGGCGGCGTGGGAGAGGACGGCGAGCTGCTCACGCGGCATGCGGCTGAACAGCGGCACGTCCTCGATCGCGTCGATCTCGCCCATCCGGACCTCCCGCCTGGGGATTCACCGGATACCACTGTACCAAAGACGACGCCCGCCGCGCGGGCGGGCGTCAAAGAGGCCGGGTGGGCTGCACCCCGGCCCGAGGGATCAGAACCGGCGCTGGTACTGCACGCCGATCGAGTACTCGTACATCTTGATCTTTTCCTGCATCGTGAGGCCCGGGGCGAACGCGTTGAACAGGCTCGCCCCCGTGACGTCGTTCTGGAACGCGTACATCGCGGCCATGGTGACGTAGCTGTCGTGGTCGACCGTCCACGTCGCTCCCGCCGTGACGTGGTGCTGCACCACGCCGGGCGCGAGGAAGTTGAAGGTCACGTCCTCGGGCTTGATCGGGTTCTGGCTGTAGTTGTAGCCCGCGCGCAGCGTGAGCCCCGGGGAGTACTGGTACTGGACGCCCAGCTTGAAGACGTCGATGTCCTTCCACCCGAAGCCCGCGCCGTTGGAGCCGCCGAGGCACGCCGTGGGATCGCCCCCCGCGCAGTTGAGGATCAGGCTGCTGGGATTGCTCACCGACTTCGCGTCGCTGTAGTTGATGCGCTCGTAGTCGACCGCGATCTGCCACTGCGGGTCCGGCTCGAAGGCGAAGCCGATGCCGAAGTGCGAGGGGATGTCGAAGCCGCCCGCCTCGGCGAAGAGCCCCTTGTACTTGCCGAACTCCTGCATGCTCATCTTCGTGGCATAGGAGGCGCCGACCTGGAACTGCGGCGTGATGCGGCCGTAGTAGCCGATGCGCGCACCCCAGCCCGAGGAGCTGTCGTAGCCCTGGTTGGTCACGTTGCCCGGGCTGGTGGACAGGCCCGCGAAGGCCTGCAGGCCCTCGGCCTTGAAGCGCTGGTAGGCGAAGAGCGGCGCGATGCCGATCGAGTGGTCGGGCGCGAACTTCCAGGCGACGCTCGGCGCCACGATGAGCTGCGAGAGGTCGACGCCCAGCGAGCCGTTGCCGCAGAGCAGGTTGTACGGCCCCGGCGCGGGATTGAAGCCCGTTCCCGGGCCGGTGGCGGGCCCGCAGGCGCCCGGCGAGGAGAGCTGCCCGCCCGGATAGTCGGTGTTCATCCCGCCGTTGCCGTAGACCGTGATGCCCCACGACAGGTTCGGGTTGGCCATGCGGTTGTAGGCGATCTCCGGGATGCCGAAGTAGTTGCTGTCGCTGTCGGCGGAGCCGTTGAGGCCGATCGGCGGCGCCCCCGTGCGCTCGGCGGTGCGCCACGGGCTGAACAAGTCGACGCCGATCTCGAACGTGTTGCCCGAGAAGACCATGGTCGCCGGGTTGTTGGCCGCACCGAAGCCCGACCCGGTGACCGCCATGGACGCCCCGCCCATGCCCTTGGCCACCATGCCGTAGCCGTGCGAGAAATATCCGTCCGTGGCGTGGGCCAGGAATGGCGCCGCGGCCGCGACGGCCGCCAGCAGTTTGAGTCTCATCGTGTGCTCCCCGGAAAGTTGCGTTGAGAGGTCTTTCTGGTCTTTTCTTTCTAGATGAACAGGCTCACGTCCGCGTCCTTCGCCATGGGAAGGAAGGACGCGGCCCCGACGTACTCCTGCACTTCGGGCACGAAGTCGTCGTGGGAATACCCGAACAGGTCCACGGTCATCTGGCAGCCGATCAGCTTCACGCCCGCCTCGACGCAGGCATCGCGCAGCTCGGCCACCTGGGCGACGCCCTTGTTGTGGATCGTCTGCTTCATCATCGTGGTGGCGAAGGCCTCGAAGCCGGGGACGATCCCCTGCAGGGCGTTGGGGATGTTCCAGCGGATCGAGCGGAACCAGTCCGGGCCGAACGGCATCTTCATCGGCATCGCCGGGTTGCCGAGCGGGCTCACGCGCAGGCTCGAGAGGTCCTTCTTGAGCAGCTCCAGCCCGTAGAACGTGAAGAAGATCGCGACGTTCCAGCCGAGCGCAGCCGCCGTGGAGGCGAGGATGAACGGGGGGTACGCCCAGTCGAGCGTGCCCTTCGTGGCGATGAGGGTCATCGAGGGCGTGCGCGACTCGCGCAGCTCGGCGAGCTTCGCCTCGAGGCGCTCGCCGAGGACGGCGTCGACGCGCTCGCGGACCATGCGCTCGAGCGCGGCCGGGTCGATCAGCGCGGCAGTGACGGGGTTGTCGCCCATGGATCTCCTCCCTGTGTGCGCCGGTTCCCTGGAGACCCGGCTTCGTTTGCCAGCATCCTACATACTCCCTGAGGGTATGCGCAACCCGCCTTCCGTCGTGTCGCGTGCCGAAACGGCTTCGCCGCACGGGCTACCCCATTTCCCGCCCATACCCTGCCGCGTATGCCCACCGTATACCCTCCGCTATACTCCGGTTTGATCCCCGGCAAGGAAAGAACGTCCATGGCGAGCTCCGCGTCCCTGCACGATCCCGAGGCGAAGAAGGCGATCGAGATGCGGCTCGCCCGCGTCGAGGGCCAGGTGCGCGGCGTCCGGCGCATGATCGGGGAGGACCAGGCGTGCGAGGACATCGCCCTGCAGCTCGCCGCGGCCCGCAAGGCCCTCGACAGGGTGTTCTACGAGATGGTCTCCTGCATGATCCGGACCGAGACCAAGGGGGACGCCGCGGCGCGCAACGAGCGTGCCCGCAAGGTCGCGGAGCTGCTCACGCGCTTCGCCTGACGCGGCCCGCGCCGCGCGCGCGGACCGACGCCTCATTGATGCCGGGCAACACGCGCGTCCGCGCCCGGCGTTATGGTGGATTTCTCCTCTCGCTGTCTCCCTCCACCATCCAGGAGATGCCATGTCCGCCCGCGTCCAGGATCTCGAGATCCACAAGCTTCGCCAGGCCCTCCAGCGGCTGCACGACCTGCTGCCCCTGAAGGATCGCCAGGATTCCCTCGCCCCCGATGTCCGCAAGCTGCACCGCTCGATCCTGAGCACGCTCGTCGCGGAAGGCCGCGTCATGACCGGCGACGAGATCGCCAAGGCGCTCGGCGGCAACGCGGACGCCGCCCGGGCCGCGGTCGCATTGCTCGGGGCCTACGACCTCGTCGTGCGCAGCCCGCTCACCCTCACCGACACCAAGACCGGCCGCCAGGTCGTGATCGACGCCATGGGCGGCGACGTAGTGGGGGCCTACCCCGTGACGACGGAAGTCACCCCCCACAGGATCAAGGTGAACGGCCACTCGATCCACGCGATGTGCGCGGTCGACGCGCTCGCGGTGTCGCCGGTGTTCGGCGCCGACGTGCAGATCGACTCGGTCTGCCACGTGAGCGGCGAGTCGGTGCACATCGAGCAGCGCCGCAAGGAGGTCCTCAAGTGCAAGCCGGCGCTCGACGACCTGCGGATCGGGGTGCGCTGGCAGCGGGTCACGACGACCGCCGCGCACGTGCTGTGCCGGCAGATGGTCTTCCTGAAGGACGCGGCCACGGCAGCCGCGTGGCAGAGCCGCGACCCGGGCTCGATCGACATCTTCACGGTCGCCGAGGCGATCGACTTCGGCGAGGCGTTCTTCAAGCCGCTGCTTCGCGACTAGAGGGCGCCCGGCCCGCGGCGGGGAATCGCCGCGGGCCTAAGCAAGGTTGTGGCGTTTGATCTTGCGCCACAACGTCGATTTGTCGATCCCGAGGACCTGCGCCGTCGCAGCCCGATTGCCGTTGTTCTCGCGCAGCGTCTTCGCGATGAAGTGCGCCTCCACCTCGTCGAGCGTCTGGGGCGAGAAGTGGTCGAGGGGCCATTGCCGGGCCTCGGGTCGCTCGAGCAGGTCGGGCGGGACCGAGTCGAGCTCGAGCGTGTCGCCGCGAGCGAGGATGATCATGCGCTGGATCACGTTCTCGAGCTCCCGGCCGTTGCCGGGCCAGTCGTGCCGCACCAGCGCCGAGAGGGCCTGGGTGCTCAGGCCGCGCACGGGCTTGCCGAGGCGCCCCGCGTGCTTCGCGAGGAAGAAGCTCGCGAGGATCGGAACGTCGGCCTTGCGCTCGCGCAGCGGCGGCAGGTGGATCTCGCCGACCTTCAGTCGGTAATAGAGGTCCGCGCGGAACTCGCCCGCCTCGACCAGCTCGGGCAGCGGGCGATTGGCCGCCGCCAGCAGGCGCACGTCGACCCGGCGGGGCTCGATGCCGCCCATGCGGAAGAAGGTCCCGTCCTGGAGCACCCGAAGCAGCTTCACCTGCAGCGAGGGCGGCGCATTGTTGATCTCGTCCAGGTACATCGTGCCGCCGTCGGCGACCTCGAAGAGCCCGGGCTTGGCGCGCCCGGCCCCGGTGAACGCGCCGGCCTGGTAGCCGAAGAGCTCGCTCTCGATCAGGTTCTCGGGGATCGCGGCGCAGTTGATGGCGACGAAGGACTTATCGCGGCGCCGGCTGTGCACGTGGATGAGGCGCGAGGCGATCTCCTTGCCGGTCCCGGACTCCCCGGTGATCAGCACCGGGCAGTCGTAGCCCGCGAACACCTCCACCAGCCGGCGCGCCGCCTCCATCGGCGCGGTGCGGCCGATGAGGCCGTTGTCGTCGACCTGCGCGCGGCCCATCTCCCTCAGCCGCTGGTTCTCGCGATTGAGGAGCGCGAACTGCAGCGCCCTGTCCACGGTCCGCCTGAGGGCCTCCGGCTCGAAGGGCTTGCGCAGGTAGTCGTAGGCGCCGCCCTTCAGGGCCTCGACGGCGGATTCCACGGTCCCGTGCCCGGTGATCAGCACGACCTCGGCCGCGGGGTTGCGCTCGCGGGCGTAGCGCATCACCCGCAGGCCGTCGGCGCGCGGCATGCGCAAATCGGTGAGCACGACGCAGACGTCGTGCCGCTCGAGCAGGTCGCAGGCCTGGGCGCCGTCGCGCGCCGCCATCACCTCGGCGTCGAGCGAATCGAGCACCTCCACGAGCATCGTGCGCATCGCCTCGTCGTCCTCGACGACGAGGACCACGGGGCGGGCGGCGATGCGCTCGGGCGCCTCAGGCGACGGCGCAATCGCCACGGCGAGCCGCTGCGCCCGCGAGGGGCAGCTTCAGGATGAAACGGGCGCCGCCGCGGTACGCGGCGTCGCAGTGCAGCGTGCCGCCGATGCCCATCACGATCGACTGGCTGATCGCGAGCCCGAGCCCGGTCCCCTGGTCCGGCTCCTTCGTGGAGAAGAACGGGTCGAACACGCGCCCCTGGACCTCGGCGGGGATTCCCGGACCGTTGTCGGTGACCGTGACGATCGCGCTCGCCTCCTCAGACCGGGCCTCGACGAGCACGCGCGGGTCGGCGGCGTCGGAGGCGGCCTGGACGGCGTTCATGATGAGGTTGCCCAGGACGATGTCGAGCTGCCCCGGGCCGCCGAGGACGTGGGCGTCGCGCAGGTCCACCTCGATCGGCACGTGGTAGCGCCGGCTGTGGCAGTCGCGGATCGTGCCGACGACCTCGCGGATCACGTCGCCGACGTTGCACGACTCGGGGGCGCAGCGCTCCCGCCGCGCGTAGGCGAGCAGGTTGTCGATGATCCGCGCGCAGCGCTGCGCCTCGCTCTGGATCGCCTGGGCGTACTGCGTCCGCTTGGCCTCGCTCACGCCGCCCGAGCCGAGCATCCCCGCGTAGCCCAGGATCGTGCCGAGCGGGGTGTTGAGCTCGTGGGCGATGCCCCCGGCGAGCTGCCCGAGCGCCACGAACTTCTCCGACTGGTGCGCGAGCTGCTGCAGGCGGCGGTGGTCGGTCACGTCCTGCAGCATGACCACCGCGCTGGGAATCGTCGCGTCGGGCGAGGGCCTGAAGAAGGTGACGCTTAGGGTGAAGTGGCGCCGCTCGCCCGCCACGCCCAGGACGACGTCCCGGTGGCTCACCTGCTGGTCGTGGAGGAAGGCCGTGCCCAGGAGCTCGCGCCCCTCGCGGTCGAGCTTCAGCAGGTCGAAGAGATTCATGCCGCGCAGGTCGCCGACGGGCAGGCCGAAGAGCGCCTCCGCGCGGTCGTTGGACGAGGTCACGCGCACATCGGAGTCGACGGCGAGCATCACGCACGGAAGGCCGCGCAGGATCGCGTCGATCCGGTTGCGCTCGCCGATGATCGCGAGCTGCGAGCTTTCCATCTCCTCGATGAGCGAGCGCAGGCGACGCGCGAGGACGTTGTAGTCGGCGATCACCGACCCGTCGGCCGGCGGGCCGGGCACCGCGATCGGCTCCAGGTGCCCCTCGAGGGCGCGCAGGATCGCACGATGCAGGACCGCGGCGTTGCGCCGGCCGGCGAGATAGCCGAGGCCCGCGGCCGCCGCGATCGCGAGGGCGACGGACACCGTGCGCCAGCCCGCTTCGGGAAGCCACTCCCAGACGGCCCACGACGCCGCCGCGACGAACAGGAGCGCCGCCGCCGCGACGGCGAGCGGCCGCAGCATCGCACGCGGGCCCGTTTCCAGCACGGCGCTCATCTTCCGCCAGCTCCTCCCCCACTCGACCGGGACCGGGATCCCGGATACCCGCATTCGGCTCAGACGCCAGGGCGGCGCCGGGCCCAGACCGAAGATTAGATCACATCGGGCGGGCGATGAGCGGACGCAGCCGCCCCGCCGCCCGCGCGAGCCACTGCCCCGCGCCCCAGAGGCAAAGCAGGCCCACGAGGATGGCGCTTCCGAGTGCGAGCCACCCGGGGATGACCGGCGTGAGGCGCTCGGCGACATCCCCGAGCTGCAGGCTCGAGAGCGGGTCGAGGAGCGGCCGGTAGTCGGGCAGCCAGAGGTTCACCAGCCATCCGGCGAGGATCGACAGGACGACGAGGCCGGCGAGGTACACCGCGACCATCCGGGTCCCGAGCACGCGTTGCAGCGCGATCAGCTCGGGCAGGTTGGTCGCCGCCCCCGTCACGAGGAAGACGATCGCTGCGCCCGGCCCCGCCCCCGCCGCCAGCATCGCGGCGACCAGCGGGATGTGCGCAACGGCGCAGACGTAGATGCTGGCGCCGAAGAGCGCCACGAGCAGGAGCGAGAGCAGCGGGCTCCCGCTTCCGAGGTGGCTCGAGATCCATCCCGTGGGCGCGATCACGCCCACGACGGCGGCGAGCACGATGCCGATCCCGATGTAGAAGCCGAGGGTCGGGCCGAGCACGGAGAATCCCCAGCGCATCGCACGAGCGACACGCTCGCCGGGCGAGGCCGCGCGGGCGCCGCTCACCGGCTCCTCGCCGCAGCAGCACGATTTCAGGCGCGCCGCGGTGGCGCTCATCGAGGGGCTTCCCCATCGCTCGGTCGTCCAGCCCACGAGCATGGGCGCGGTAAGGCCGAACGCCACGTAGGCCAGGGTGAGCTGCGGCCCGAGCAGCGCGTACGACAGGACGACCGCCGCGGGGTTGATGACGGGGGTCGCCATGGTGAAGGCCATCACGGCCGCGGGCCTCACCCCGCCCAGGTAGAAGCTCACCGCGAGAGGCACGACGCCGCAGCTGCACATCGGCAGCAGCGCGCCCAGGGCCATGCCGGCCGGCACGCTCGCCGCGCCGGCCCTGCGCATCGCCCGCTGGACGCGCGCGGGATCCAGGAACTCGTGCACGAGACCGCCGGCCGCGAGGCTCACCAGGACCCAGAATCCGGCATCCTGGAGCAGCCCGCCGGCGAGGGAAACCATGGACTCGAGGGTCTGCATTCAGGATCCTTGGGACGGCGACGGAGGGGCCACGCTCAGCCGGCCGCCTTCTCGATCGCGTCGAGCTGCGCGAATCCCTGCCCGACCTGTCCGACCAGCTCCCGCATCAGGTCGGCAGGACAGACGAGGCGGCCGCCCTGGTGGCACTCCGCGGCCGCGTGCAGCAGGGCGTTGACCAGGATCATCGTGCGATGGAGCTGCTGCACGGACGCAGGCGTCTTCTCGCCGTCGTTCCTCACGATCGCCCGCAGCTCCTCTCGATGCGCCTCGATCTCGCGACGAAAGTCGGTCGCGACCGCATGGCGCTGCGCCTCGCCGGCGAGCTCGGCCGACCGCTCCAGCCAGCGCCGCTCCGCCGTCCGAAGCCCGGGGGCCGGGGGCCCCGCCCGCACGAGGCCCGGAAGCAGGCCCGCCGCGAATGCCGTGATCCACAGCCGGCGGCCGCGACTCGGCGGACGGCTCAAGCGTGGTTGAACCGGCGGGCATCGTCCGCCGCGTACGCCGCCACCTTCCGGTCGGCCCCGCAGGCCGTCGCGAGGCGCTCGAGGACCTGCCCCACCATCGCCGCCGGGATGGCGCACGTCATCTCCGAGTTCGGCATGCCCGTGCGCGTGCGGCTCAGCATGCAGCCGACGCTCAGCGCCACCTGCCCCATCTCCTTTGCGATGGGAATGATGTGGCACTGGGGCTTGCCTTCGAAGCGCAGGTCCGGCATCGCGTCGTGCAGGGACATCGCCTGCTTGCCGTTGACGCGCAGGAACACGACGTCGGGGTCGATCGTCGTGTCTGCGAGCGGCCCGTACACCACGCACTTGGGCTTCTGCTTCACGACCGGGATCCCCGGGAACATCTCGGGAGCGACCCAGCGGGCCTCCACCAGCGCCTTCACGTCGCCCTTCGTGGCCGCGGCCTCCAGGGGGACGAAGCCATGGGTGAGGCTGCCCACGCTGCAATTGGCGTGGTCCTCGGCGCAGGTGTGGAAGGTCCGGTCCATCGCCTTCATCCAGAACACGCAGCCCGCGGAAACCTTGCCCGTCCTTCCGTCGGGGGAAGGAGCCGGCATCTTACCCGCGTACCGCTCCACGCCCGCCGGCTCGCTCTGCGTGAATGTGATCGCGAGCGGGGGCGAGGCCAAGGTGAGAAGGTCCGTGAGCTGCCGCGCGATCGCCTTGTAATCCTGCTTCATCGATTCCTCCTGTTGTTCGAGCCCGACCGAGCTTGCACCCGGCTCGCCGCTAGCAGCCACCGCACGGGTTGCAGACGCCGCCCCCGCCGCCCCCGCCGCCGCCGCTCGAGCCGCCGCTGCTGCCGGTGCTCGTCGACGTGGTCGGCTGGGCATGGTAGTTCCCGAACGCCATGCCGGTCACCGGCCCGGCGAGGGTGACGACGTTCACGAGCTTGCGCGTCTGCGTGTCGATCACGTCCACCCCCGTGCCTCTCAGCTGGTAGAACTTCTTGCCGTCGGGCGAGAAGGCGCCGGTGAAGGCGCTCGGGAGCGCGATCGTCTCGTCGATCACGTACGGCGGCCCGATCCCCTTGAGGTCGACGATCTGGAACCCGTCGATGTTGCCGCCCACCCCGGTGCCCGTGAGCAGCCACACCTCGTCGCTGAACGCGATCATGTTCGTGGTCCCGCTGCCCTGGATGCGCGCGACGTTCGCCTCGCTGGTGCCGGCGCGGCCGTTGAGGCCGTTCAGGATGTAGAGCGGCCCCGGATCCGACGCGTTGACCTTCTTGAGGTAGGCACGGGTCACGTTGGCGCTAACGCCCGAGAAGTCGTCGGCGGGAAGGGTGACGTACTGGTAGTTGACGTTGGTCGCGGTTCCCCCCGTCGTGACGTAGCTCACCGTCACGGCGTAGGTGTTGCCGTTCACGAACGGCGCGGTCCCGATGTCGGTCGCCAGCACGTACTTGAGGTTCGTCACCAGGCGCTGGATCTCGACCACCTTCGCGGGATTCGTCACGTCCCAGATGCTCTCGCTGTTGTCGCCCTCGTTCTCGACCGTCATGAAGAACTCGTTGCCCACGTTGCGGTTGAGGAGCGAGGCCATCCACGGGCCGGTGCGCTGGCCGGTCGAGGTGAAGGCGGCGGAGCCTTTCCCGCCGAAGGCGGCGGGCGCGGAGTTGCGCGTGATGGCGGGAACCGCCACCTGGTAGACCTGCGGGCTGGCGGTGTCGAGCGCGTCGATGAGCGTCCCGGTGATCGTGTCGCCGTTCACGTCCGGCCACCACGACCAGGACTGGCCCGAGGCGTTGCGCAGCGCCGTCGAGTCGCAGGGCTCCGTGTAGGTGTTCTTGTCGGTTTCCGAGGTGCCCGTCGAGACCCGGTTGTAGTTCGTCTTCCCGGGAGCGGTGCCGCCATCCTTCGTGTACTGGCCCTTGAAGGTGCTCACCACGGCGTTGTTCTGGTCCTTCACGACGCCGAGGCGCGGATAGATGAACCGCACCGGCAGCCCGAACGTGGCCGAGTTGGGATCCGTGTCGAGGAAGAATGCGTGGTCACCCAGCCGCACCGCGAACATGGTGAGCTTGCCGTCCGGCGAAGGCTCGATCCCCACGGGCGTGTAGCCCATGTTGTGGAACGGCGGCGCCGCCTGGATGGCCTTCGCCATCGTGTCGGTGTTGAGCTTGGTGTTGATGCCGCTCATCGAGTTGCGGACCTCGCAGATGTCCACGACCTTGGCCTCGTCGTAGGTGAGGCTCGTGCGGTAGAAGTACTTCCGCAGCCACGCGTTCTGGTTCTGCGCGCCGAGCGTCTGCGACACGCTCTGGGAGAGCTCCAGGGCGGCGGACTTCTGATCGACGATCCCGGGGCCGACCGTCCCCTCGCGGTTGCCCTGGATGGACGGCGAGGAGTTGCGCGGCAGGACCTGGAGGGTATCCGGGTCGATGCCCCACACGAGGTTGCCCGCGTCCACCCAGATGGGGCCGTCGTAGAAGCGCTTGTGGGTGCCGCCCGAGCCCGAGACGCCGATGGTGTTGGTCGCCATGACCTGGTCGGTATTGAGGTCGACGCGGGCGATGCTGTCGCCGACACCGTCGCCGTCGGAGTCGTAGAAGACGAAGAGGGCGGGGGTGCTGACCGGCTGGACCGCGTTGTTGAACTGGAAGGTGCCGCTGCTCTGGCTGCCCGAGCAGCCCGCCAGCGCCAGCCCCGTGGCGATCAGCAGCGCGGAGGACCAGCATGCGATGCGGCCGCGGCACGGTTGGGGAAAGTCGTTTTTCATCTCTCTGCTCCTCGAGGAATTCGGGGCGGCGCCGCCCGGCGCCGCCCGTGGTCCTTCAGAATATGAACTGCAGGGCGATCGTCGTCTGGCTGTAGTCCTGCAGCGACGCGTCCGTCGGATTCTGCTTGTCGAACTTGATGTTCGCGTACTCGACGCTCAGCCGCAGGTTCTGGCCGTTGAAGTAGTAGTTCACCCCGCCGCCCCTCCACTTCTGGCTGTAGTACCCGCTCGAAACGCCGTAGTCCGAGTGCTCGTAGCGGAAGTATGGCTGGATGCGGCCCCAGCCCACCTTCTCGGGGTAGAGCCAGGCGCCCTTCACGTAGTAGGCCTTCAGCTGGGAGGTCACCGGCAGGTCCGGGTCGGGACTCAGGTTGATCGCGTTCCCGGTGTCGTAGTCCATGTAGGCCGCCGAGAGCACGTAGCTGCCGCTCGCCGTGGGGTATTCCATCATGGCGTCCACGGTCCACGCCTTGTAGTCCTTGATGTCGGTGCGCGCGGGGTAGTTGGCGTACGCCACGTTCGCCTGGTAGTCGTAGGCGGCCCCGATCGTGAGGACCTTCTTGGTGCCCAGGTAATTGCTGTGGTAGCCGTAGTCGGTCTCGGGCTCCCACAGCGACACGTGGACGCGTGCGGTGAGGCGCGGCGATTTCTTCGGCACGATCTCGCCTTCCCGGCCGTCGGCGACCATGAGCCGGTACTGGAACTTGCCGTCGGCGAGGTTGCCCCAGAGCGCCACGCCGTCGTCCCGGGTCCCGCCGCCGTTGGCGCCGAAGGGCGTATAGGAGATGACTTCCGCCCGGTCGATGCTCAGCGGCTCCATGCAGGCCTCGAGGTTCTCGCGGGTGAACGTGTTCTTGAAGCGCCCCACGATCAGGCGCAGCGGATCGCTGTAGTCGACCGTGAGGTAGGCGTCGCGGTAGTAGATCGACTTGTCCGACTGGCCGCCCTTGCCGTCGTTGCCCGACTCGAACTGGAGGTAGTAGCCGATCAGGTCGTTCGCCTGGCCCGCGAAAAGCAGGCGGTTGCGGCGGAAGAAGGAGTCCCAGGTGCTCCCGTTGTCCGTCGGGGAGGTGAAGCTCCGATACTGCGTCCAGTACTGGAACGCGTAGCTGATCGTGAGATAGCCCTCTTCGCCATAGGTGATCGTCGGCCCGGCGACCGCCTGCGGGGCGGCGCCCGCCGCGAGGGCGACGGCCACGCACAGCAGCAGCCGGGACTTGGCGCCGCGAAGGCCCATGGTGCTTTCCGCGATGGGGGTCGTCATGGCTATTTCCCTCCCGCGGAAGCGACCTGCTGGTACTTCTTCAGCAGCGCGGGCGCGTCTCCGGCCTTATGGCAGTGCGTGCACGCGTCGACCGAGGTGAGCGGGTTCGCGACCAGCTTGTTGTGCGCCAGGTCCTTCCGGACGATCCGCGGGTTGCCCCCGTGGCAGCCCACGCAGTCGTCGGTGACCACCTGGTGGTCGGGATGCCAGGGCGCCTTCGCCTTGTCGTCCTTCGGCGCGATGGCGCGCGTGCCGTTGTGGCACTTGAAGCAAGAGGAGGCCCCGATTCCGCAGGCGTTGGCGACGGGGAACGGCGCCCACGCGAAGGCCCGGTCGCGGGCGTTGCGCAGGACTTCGCCGCCCCAATCGGGGGACTGCGCAGCCTGCTGCGGGGACGATGCGGCTTCGGCCTGCGCCGGCGCGGCCTGCGTGCCGGGCGCGGCTCGCGGAACGATCGAGGCGGCGGCGAGCGCCAGCAGCCCGACTGCGACGGTGCCGATCACCGCCGCGATGATCCTGCGCGCCACCTTTCGGCCGCTCGGGCCGGCGCTTGTTCTTGCTTCCATGGTCCTCCCCCCTGAGATTTGGACTATGCGTCTCTACGCTCGGGCAGCGAGCCCCGGACCGGCGTCTCCCGCGCGGCCCGCACCCGCCCCGGTACTGCGATCATCGGCTCGCGCTTTTCGCGGCGGCCGCCTTCTCGATGTCGGCCTCGGAAATTCCTCCCGCGGCGCAATCGCAGGCGCACGTGCCGTTGGGGCCGCGGAACTTCAGCCGCTTCGATTTCGGCGGCGGCCCGAGGGACAGGAAGTGGGTCGACTTCGACGAGTCGCCGGACGCCGCCGAGGAGGCGGGCGCCGCGGTGCCGGTCGCCGCCGGGGCCGCGGAAACCGCGGTGCCGGATCCGCCGGCCGGCGCCTGGGGCGTGTCGTCCGCGACCGATTGCAGGCTGGCAAGGGCGAGGCTGCATCCCACCGCCCATCCGATCCTTCGAATGTCCATCCCTCCTCCTTTCGCCTCGGGGCTCCGAGGGCTGCTCGATGTCGGATCGAGGAAGCAGGATATATGCCGCAGCGTCCGGACGCCGATTCGCAGGGATGCATGCGGCATTGCGGCCGGGAAGCCATTGCGGATCTGCAAACTGGCCCGTGCGCGTTGCAATTTGCAAGGCCAGCCCGATCAGGAGGCGGGCAGCGGCCGGGTCAGCTTGTACAGCTCGTAGTGGCCCGATTCGAGACGGGCGAGCGCCTCCCGCAGCAGCGGCAATGCACCGGCCGGGAGCTTTTCGGGCCGCTCGAGCAGGCTGCGGAACAGGCGCTCGTAGTGCTCCCCCGGGTCGACGACGACGCGCAGCCTCACGTAGGAGCCGCGCGCCTGCGCCGGCGCGCCGCGGAATCGTGCCTCCATGCTCATGCGCGCGCCCGGCGCGAGGCGGGTATCCGAGATCTCGTGGGCGAGCTTCAGGTCGGCCTCGCGGCCGATCACGCGCCGGGCGAGCTGCGAGCGCACCGTCCCGTCCGCGTCCACCAGCTCGAGGGTGGCGGTGACCTTCGGCACGAGGTACGTCGGGAAATAATGTCCCGCGCCCACGTTCGCGAGATCGGCGCGGGCGCGCACGTAGCCTCCGTCCCGCCGCACTTGCAGCGAGACCTGCAGCGCACGCCGGACCATGTCCGGATCGTGGATGCCGCGCCAGAGGTGGCGGCGGTCGGGCATGTGGCAGGACTGGCAGGCCTTCCCCTGGCGCGCGGCCGGGCTCGCGCGCCATTCCACGTAAGTGTTCTCGAGGAGCTTGCCGTCGAGCTTCGCACCGTTGGGCGGGAACTGGTGGCAGGTCGCGCAGAAACGGCTGTCCTCGAACGCGGGCTCCGCGGTGAAGCCGCCGTGGGGCAGGCCCGCTTGCCCGAGCCCCTTGCTTGCCGCTCGCGCAGGAGGACCGAAACGCGCGTGCCGCCGCACGTGGCAGGCGGCGCAGACCAGGCCCTCGTGATGCAGCTGCGGCGGAACGTAAGAGGGCGGCGGCGCGGCCGGCGCGTTCTGCCAGCCGCGCTCGCGCGCCATGAGCGCCTTCTGCTCGGCGAGCGGGGCATGGCAGCGCATGCACTCGTTCGCCGCGTCCTGGCCCATGAGAAGGAACTGCCACATCAGGCCCGGTCCCATCGTCCGGCTGTGCAGGCTCGTCTTCCAGTCGCGCAGCTGCTGGACGTGGCACGCTCCGCACGACTCGGGATCCAGGGAGGCTTCGAGCGGCGAGAATTTCGCCGGCGGCGCGCCCTGGGGCGGAAGGGGATCGACCCAATGCCGCGCGAGGAACTCGCCGACGGGATCGGGCTGGGGCGCAGCAGCCGTGCGCGCGTCGGGAGCGGCGGCCGCCGAGGCGGCGGCGAGCGCAAGAGCCGCCGCGATCCCCGGGCCGCGAAGCCTCACGGACGCTTCCCCCGCGCGGGGCCCGTCCCGTTGCACGAATCGCGCGGCGGGATTGCAAATCGGCATCGGCCGAAGCGCGATCCGATCCGAACCTGCATGAAACAAAAGGACTTTCTGGCAGGCACGCGGTTTGCTGGAAGTGTTCCCCGGAGGAAGGCCGCTTGAGCTCTGTCCTGAATGGCTTGTTCAAACCCCTGGTCGAGGGCGCCTGGATCGCGCTTCGTCGCCGCTGGCCGCACCCCGGTCACGCCGTCTCGAAGACGGTGAACCTGCGCGGGGCCGGCGCGGTCGAGGTCGACGTCGAGTGCGACTTCACCGGCGATACGTGCCTGCGCACCAACCTGCTCACGAAGATGATCCTCGATCACTGCCCACCCGGCAGCGTCACGGAGATCGCCACGGACAACATCGCCTCGGTCGAGACCATTCCCTTCATGCTGCCCGGTCACGGATGCGCGCATCTCGCGACGATCCGCACGGAGACGGGCTGGAGCATCTACGTTCGAAAGGAGAATACGCGGAAATGAACCAGGTTGGCTGCGAGATACCCGGGGCGATCGGCGACGTCCCGGGACGTCCGCGAAACACCGCCGCCGCGCTGCTCGTGCTCGGCGCCTTCCTCGCGATATCGCTGGCGACGTACGCCGCCGACCATCGGTTCATCTATTTCTCGGCGTACCTCTGGTTCGGGTTCATCTACGGCATGTGCCTGCAGTACGGGCGGTTCTGCATGGCCTCCGCGATCCGCGACCTGTTCGCCGTGGGCGTGCCGCGCATGGCGGTGGGCATCATGATCGCCGTCGTGCTCTTCAGCATCGTCTCGGCCCTCGTGACCGCCACGGGCCACAGCGAGTTCCACCCCTCCCCGATCGGCATGTACTCGGTCGTCGGGGGGCTGCTCTTCGGAATCGGAATGGTATTCACGGGCGGATGCGCCTCCGGCTCCCTCTACAAGACCGGGGAAGGAAGCGTTGCGGCCCTGCTCGTCGTGCTGTCGCTCAGCTTCACGCAGGTGGCCGTCGTCGACGCGGGCGGGTGGCTCAACCACCTGGTTCCCGCGGCCTGGACCGCTTCGGCCGCGGCGAAGGACATGCCGGCCGTGCTGTCGGTCACCGACGGCTGGTACGACCAGTTCACCGCCGGCTACATCTGGGACCTCAAGGCGACGACGGTCGGGGAAGTCCTGGGCTTCCACAACCCGTTCGCCGCGGCCTTCATCGGCAACGCCTTCGTGAACTCGATCCTGCCGTCGCTCCTGATCCTCGTGGGGATCTACGCGGGGTGGTACCGCAAGTCGTACCTGCGCGGGCGCAAGGAGCCCTATCGGGGGCTCGCGACGGAGCTCGGGGGGCTGTGGTCCATGGTCACGGCTTCGCATCGCACCGCCGTCGCGGGGCTCATCCTCGGCGTCGCGGCCGGCCTGCACATGTGGGTGTCGCAGCACCTGCAGCAGCGCCTGGGCATCGACAACGCCGGGGAGCTGCTCAAGGCCATGGGCCACCGCGCGGGGCTCAGCATCCAGGACACCGTGTTCGATCCCGGGTACTTCTACATCACCACGCAGGAGGCGCAGGGCGCGGCGTGGGTCCTGGAGAGGCTCGGCATGAACCTGCGCCACAACCTCTTCTTCGGCCTCGACAACGGAGTGCCCAGCCCGCTGCTCAATCCCGTGCTGTGGATGTCGTTCGCGCTCGTCGGCGGGTCGGCGATGATGGCGCTGCTCAACAACGAGTTCAAGCTGAAGTTCCCGCCCCGGGAGGTCGCCGTGTGGGCCATCGTCGGCGGGATGCTCATGGGGCTCGGCGCCCGAATCGGCCTCGGATGCAACATCGGCGCGTTCTTCGCGACCGTGACGAACGGCGACCCGTCGGGCTGGATCTTCGGCCTGGGGATGACCGCGGGCGGCTTCATCGGGGTCAAGTTCTTCAACTGGTGGATCGAGCGGCAGATGGCCCGCGAGGCGGGCGCGCTCGATCTGTAGGTCAGGATCATTCCGGAGACTCAGGCATGGCGATCAAGTTCGAAAAGATCGGGGAAGGGACCTACCTCCTCGACGTCCAGGGGTACGTCTGCCCCCACCCGCAGATCTACACGAAGAAGGCCCTGCAGAAGCTCAAGCCGGGCGAGATCCTCGAGCTGGTCTTCGACAATCCCTCCTCGGGCGAGTCCGTCTCCGCGATGTGCGAGGGCACGGGCGACGAGATCCTCGACCGGTCGCAGGCTGCGGGCGATCCCACGCTGCGCTGGCGCATCCGCAAGGGCTAGAGGGGCCATGCAGCTCGGCATCGTCGCCACCCACGAGGAGGCGGAGGACCGGCTGGTGGGTCTCGCCCGCTCGGCCTCGCGGCGCGGCTGGCCCTGCCGGTGCTTCCTCACGGGCTCCGGCGTGCGCCTGCTGAGCTCCCCGAGGCTGCTCGAGCTCGCGCGCACCGGCGCGCTGCGCCTGGACGTGTGCGAGCACAGCTGGGAGCTCCTCGGCGGCGGCGCCATGCCCGCCGGGGCGCAGTCGGGAAGCCAGTACCAGAACGCCGAGCTCGCGCACCTGTGCGATCGGGTCGTGGTCCTGTGAGCGGCCGCCGCGACCCCGGGACCCGGACGTGAAGAAGAACATCCTCGTCATCGCCAAGCGGGACAAGGTGGAGGCGCTGCGCATGGCCGCGGGGCTCACGCTGCTCGACGACGCCGTGAGCGTCGCCGTGCTGGGCGGCCTCGCGGACGCGCCGGAAGTGCGCGAGCAGGTCGAGGTGCTCGAGTTCGCGGAGGTGCCGCTGCGCAGCTACGACGCCCAGGGCGTCGCCGACCCCGAGCTCGCGCGCGAGATCATCGCCGCCGACGCGGTGTACGTGGTATGAGCGCCGCGCGGCGCATCGTCATCGTCTGCGACGGGCCCGCGGCCCGGCCCGAGGCCGGGCGCCTCGCCGAGGCGCTGAAGCGCGAGGGCGCCGTGGTCGTCGTGCGCGAGGCGGACGACCGCGACGACGACCTGCTCGACGCGATCTCCGGCTCCGACCTCGTGATCGGCTGGAAGTAGCCTTGCCTACCGGGCCGAGTGGCCCGTGAGCTTCACTTCCACCTTCTCCTCGAGGCCCGCGTAGTAGGCGCGCAGGATCTCGAGCACCTCGGGGCGGCTGAACTCGGCGGGCACCTCGGCGCCTTCCGAGAGC
>Ga0187776_10000075_pt1 | contig 48753 bp, 53 predicted proteins | sample 0216_BV02_MP12_2_FD_132426 | JGI IMG/M metagenome (GOLD analysis project Ga0187776, IMG submission 132426) | Tropical peat soil microbial communities from peatlands in Department of Meta, Colombia - 0216_BV02_MP12_20_MG | ecosystem: Environmental > Terrestrial > Soil > Wetlands > Peat | place...
CTCGGACCGGACCATCGAGGACCTGCGCCAGTGCCTCGCGCTCATCAGCGCGCGCGAGCGCGAGCTCGCCCAGGCCGAAGGCCGGCCGGTCGGGGGCCGCCCGCGCTTCGCCGACGAACCGGCGCCCGAGGGCGAGGTCGTGCGCTTCCATCCGCGCCCGCCGGCGGAAGGCGAAGGGGAGGGCTAGCGCCATGACGGAAGGCGGCTGCAGCACGCTCGAGCCCTACGCCCTGCGCGTTCTGGGCGACAGCATGGAGCCGGAATTCGCCGACGGGTGCGTCATCATCGTCGACCCGGGCTACGTGCCGCGCGACGGCTCCTACGTGGTCGTGCAGTTCGCGGGCGACGTCTTCTTCCGCCAGATCGTCTTCGAGGGCGAGCGGCGGTTCCTGAAGCCCCTCAATCCGAAATACGGCGGCTTCGAGCTGACCGGCGACTACACCATCCGCGGGGGCGTGGTGCAGCGGGTCGGGCGGCGGCGTTCGCAGCGCAAGCATTACGACTGAGGCGCGGGCTCAATACCCGCCCTTGCGCATGCTCTCGGGAAGCCCCGCGATCTTGCCGGCCTGCTTCGACGGGTTGCCCGGGAAGAGGTCGAACAGCGTCTTGTTGTCCACCTTGCGGCCGGTCCACTGGTCCTGCATGGCCTTGAGGATCGCGCGGTTGTTGGGCTGCTCGCCTCCGTGGTTGAAATACGCGTCGCGCAGGAACTCGATCACGTCCCAGTGGTCGGCGCCGAGGGTGATTCCCTCGGCGGCCGCGATCGTCTCCGCCACGCCCTTGTCCCAGTCGTCCTGGGAGACGAGGAATCCGTTCTCCGTCGTCTCGAGGACCTTGCCATTCACTTCGTACGCCATGGTTTCCTCTGTCGAGATCACTCGGGCCTGGGGTTCAGGTCGCCGATGTCCTTGTGGGGGATGAAGAGTCCGCAGCCGAACTTGCGCTCCGCGCCCAGGCCGCGCCGCTGAAGCTCGAGGGACTGCGCGAGGGCGAGGCCCGCGAGCATGAGGCTGCGGGTCTGGAGGGTGCGCGCGGGCGTGGCGAGCGGCGTGGTGCGCCCGCAGAGCATGGTCTTCGGCCGGATGCCGAGCGCGGCGAGCTCGGCGGCGGCGGCCGCCAGGAACGCGGGCTCTTCCTCGCCCGAGGCGAGCACGACGAAGCGCGAGAAGACCGTCGTGATGCGCGCGAGGGGCCGCACGGTGACGTCGCGCACCTCGAGCGGCCAGCCGCCGACCTCGAGCGTTCGCCCGACCAGGGCGGAGGCGTCCCCGAGGCGCCGCCGGGGCAGGCGCAGCGCGAGCTTGGCGCGATGGGACAGCTGCAGCAGCGCGCCGTCGCCTTCGGGCCGCATCCATCCGCTTCCCGAGGCCGCGCCGTAGACGGCGTGCACGCCCGCGAGGGGCTCGCCGGCGAACCACGGCAACTCGCCCCGGACCGCCTCGTAGAGCGCGTAGGCATGATCGACCGGGAGGCTGCGGCACGAGATCGCGAACACCGCGTCGACGATCTCCTCCGGAAGGTCGTCCCGGACGGTCGCGGCGTCGTCGAGCTCGCTCGCCATGGCGGCCCTCATGAGGCGGGCAGGGCGGCCTGCAGGGACTCGCGGTCGAACCACCAGTCGTCCTGCACGAGCACGTCTACGACGTTGCGAAGGCGCGGCAGGAACCGCGCCGGGTCGTCGAGCTCCATCGCCTCGATCCAGCGGTCGAAGTCCTGCTGGCCTTCCACGGCGCTGTGCCGCCGCGCGACCGTGGCGAGCACCTGGTTCGCGTAGACGAGGAGGTGCTCGCGCTGCGGCTCGGTCGAGCGCAGGTCGGCCACGTAGCACGCCGTGATCGCAGCGACGGCCGCCCCGTCGGAGTCGGGCGGGGTCTCTTCCACCACGCGGTGCAGGAGCGCCACGGTGAGCTCCGGATCCACGGGGTAGGTGACGGCGAGCCAGATTCCCTGGCCGAGGGCCGCGAGCGATTCCGGCTGGTCGGCGAGGAACAGGACGTCGCAGGCCTGCGCGGCGCCCTCCCAGGATTGCTCGGCGAGGTAGATGTCGAAGGCCTCGCGCGCCGCGGCCCACGCCTCCAGGCGCTTCTCGAGGCGGATCAGCGCGCGCCCGAGCTGCAGCAGGAGGTCGGCCCGCCGCAGGCTCTCGGCCTGGGGCGAGAGCTCGGCGAGCTCGCGGCGCAGGTCGTCGACCAGGCGCGCAAGCATCGCCGTGGATTCGCGCGCGTCCTCGGCGTTGTCCGCGTTGCCGACCGACGGGTCCTCGCGGATGAACTTGAGCGGGATGTGCTTCGCGCTCAAGGCGCCTCCACGCGGCGGGAGTATCGCGCGCGGAACACGAGGCGGCCCGCCCCGGGCGCCGGATCGTCGGCGAAGGCGCTGCGGTCGTGCAGCACGTTGTTGCACACCAGGCCCTGGCCGGGAGCGAGGCGCACGGAAAGCACGTGCTCCGAGGCGCCGTCGAGCGTGCGCTGCAGGAACGCCACCGCGGCGCGCAGCGCCTCGCCGCGCGCCCACTCGATGCTGCGCGTGCGGGCGGTGTAGCGCATGTGCAGCGCGCCGCCGTCGTCGGAGAAGACGGGGCCGCTGCGCGCGGGGCGCGGCGCGGTGCCCTCGCCGGAGTTGGCGGGAATGGTCATCGCGTCGGGCGCCGAGAGCGCCTCGATGTAGGCGGGGTCGGCGTCGCGCAGCAGGATGTAGGCGAGGTCGGGATCGAGGAGGCGATTCTCGCCGCCCGAAGCGGCGGGGCGGGCGCAGTGCAGGATGAAGGCGCGGATGCGTTCCTCGGGCGCGTTGTAGTAGCCGTCGGTGTGCCAGAGCAGCCGCCGGTTGGAGTACGGGATGTAGCCCAGGGCCGATTTCTCGGGGCGCGTCTCGAGCGAGCTGATGCCGTCCTCGTCGGCGAGCGGGTTCGTGCGCAGCGCGCCCAGCCCGAGGCGCTCGCCGAGGATCCGGGGAATGTCCTTGTCGGAGGCGGCGGCGCGGGGGCTCGCGTACACCGCCATGTTCGCGATCGCGCAGCGCCGCCGGATCTCGGCGAGCTCGGCCGCGCTGGGATCGCGCGCGTCGCGCAGCTCGACGACCAGCTCCTCGGCGCCGCGCGGACGCAGCGCGAGCTTGCGCTCGCGCCAGCGCGCGTACGAGCGCACCCCGTCGGGTCCGGACGGTTGCGCGAAGAAGCGGTTTGCGAGGACGGCGTTCAAGGCGGCCGCGCGGAAATCGGCATCGGAAGTCCGAGAACTTAACCCATTGGAACGGCGCGGAAAACGCCGCCGGGGCGGGGCCCCGGGCGTCCGCCCGCGGCTGCCCACCGGGAGCCTCGACGCTAACTCCTTGACGGCACAGGCATATCGTCGGGGACCCGGGGCGCCGCCTATCTCCAATGGGGGGGGAGGATTACCCGGCGGGAATATCCCCAAAGACCAACGGCCCGGGCGGGATTGCGTCGTTACACTGGAATCGCCCGATCCCGCACCGTGGAGGCAAGCCCATGAGCGACGCGCAGAAGCAGAAGCCGAAGAACCCGGAACGGCACAGCTCGTTCCTTCCCAAGCAGAAGAAGTCGACGAAGCCGTTCCACCCGACCCCCATGCTCGACCAGCTGGAAAGCGGACCCTGGCCGAGCTTCGTGACGGGGCTCAAGCGCCTCGCCCACGAGAACAACATGATGGTCGACCTCCTCGGCCAGCTCGAGCACTCGTACAAGACGCGGCTCGGCTACTGGAAGGGCGGCACCGTCTCGGTGTTCGGGTACGGCGGAGGGATCATCCCGCGCTTCTCGGAGGTCGCGGCGATGTTCCCGGAATCCAAGGAATTCCACACGCTGCGCGTGCAGCCGCCGGCGGGCAACCACTACACGACGAAGATGCTGCGCCAGCTCTCGAACTCGTGGAACAAGTGGGGCTCGGGCCTCATCGCCTTCCACGGGCAGACCGGCAACATCATGTTCATCGGCACTACGAGCGAGAACACGCAGCACTTCTTCGACGAGATCAACGAGTACGGCTTCGACCTCGGCGGGGCGGGGCCGTGCGTGCGCACGGCGATGTCGTGCGTGGGCGCGGCGCGCTGCGAGCAGTCGTGCACCAACGAGCACCGCATCCACCGGACGCTCGTGAACAACTTCATCGACGACATGCACCGCCCGGCGCTGCCCTACAAGTTCAAGTTCAAGGTGTCGGGCTGCCCGAACGACTGCATGAACTCCATCCAGCGCGCCGACTTCGCGGTGATCGGCACGTGGCGCGACGACATGCAGGTCGACCAGAAGGGCGTGAAGGAGTACATCGCCGGCCACGGCCGCAAGTACACGATCGACAACGTGATCGCGCGCTGCCCGACGAAGGCGCTTTCGCTCAACGACGACGACACGCTCGAGGTCGACAACAAGAGCTGCGTGCGCTGCATGCACTGCGTGAACGTGATGACCAAGGCGCTCAAGCCCGGCAAGGACCGCGGCGTGACGGTGCTGATCGGCGGCAAGCGCACGCTCAAGATCGGCGACACGATGGGCACCGTGATCGTGCCGTTCATGAAGCTCGAGACCGACGAGGACTACGAGACGCTGCGCGGCCTCGCTTCGACCGTGATCGACTACTGGGCCGAGAACGGCCTCGAGCACGAGCGCTGCGGCGAGATGATCGAGCGCATCGGGCTGGCGACGTTCCTGGAGGGGATCGGCCTGGAGGTCGATCCCAACATGATCGCCTTCCCGCGCACCAGCTCCTACATCCGCATGGACGACTGGGACCAGGAAGCGCAGAAGTGGGTCGAGCGCAAGCACGCGGCCGCTTAGGCCCGCACCGAGGAGACGGCCGTGGCACAAGCACAGGCAGCGGTTGAGAAGAAGCAGATGCGTCCGCCGATCGAGAGCGGTTGCCCCGACGGCATGCAGTACATGCATCCGCTCATGGTCAAGAACTTCGGCAACTGGAAGTACCACGACCGGCCGCGGCCGGGCGTGCTGCACCACGTCGCCTACTCGGGCGACGAGATCTGGACGGTGCGGGTGGGCACGCAGCGCCAGCTCGGCCCCTACGAGATCAACCTGCTGTGCGACATCGTCGACCAGTACGGCGAGGGCTACGTGCGCTTCACCATCCGCTCGAATCTCGAGGTGATGGTGTCGAAGTGGGAGAAGGTGGGCCCGCTGATCCAGGCCTTCAACGACGCGGGCTACCCCGTGGGCGGCACCGGCAACTCGGTGACGATGATCTCCCACACGCAGGGTTGGCTGCACTGCGACATCCCCGGCACCGACGCCTCCGGCGTGGTGAAGTCCCTCATGGACGAGCTCTACGAGGAGTTCGTCCGCGAGGAGATGCCCAACCGCGTGCACATCACGACCTCGTGCTGCCAGATCAACTGCGGCGGCCAGGGCGACATCGCGATCAACATACAGCACACCAAGCCGCCGAAGATCAACCACGACCTCGTGGCGAACGTGTGCGAGCGCCCCTCGGTGGTCGCGCGCTGCCCCGTGGCGGCGATCCGCCCGGCGATGGTGAACGGCAAGCCCTCGCTCGAGGTCGACGAGAGGAAGTGCGTGTGCTGCGGCGCGTGCTATCCGCCCTGCCCGCCGATGCAGATCAACGACCCGGTGCACTCGAAGCTCGCGATCTGGGTGGGCGGCAAGAACTCCAACGCGCGCTCGAAGCCCATGTTCCAGAAGCTGGTGGCCGCGGGGCTGCCCAACAACCCGCCGCGCTGGCCCGAGGTGGGCGCCGTGGTGAAGAAGATCCTGCAGACGTACAAGAAGGACGCGCGGGACTGGGAGCGCGTGGGCGACTGGGTGGAGCGCATCGGCTGGCCGCGGTTCTTCGAGCTCACGGGGCTGCCGTTCACCAAGTTCCACATCGACAACTGGAGGGGCGCGCGCAACAGCCTCAACGCCTCCACCCACATCCGGTTCTAGGCGCGCGGGACATGAAGCTCGGCATCGTAGTGAACGAAGGGCCCTACACGCACGCCGCCTCCGACACGGCCTACCAGTTCGTGAAGGCGGCGCTCGCGAAGGGCCACGAGATCTACCGCGTGTTCTTCTACCACGACGGCGTGAACAACGGCACGCGGCTCACGGTGCCGCCGCAGGACGAGCGCAACATCGTCAAGCGCTGGAGCGAGCTCGCCGAGCGGCACAAGCTCGACCTCGTGCTGTGCGTGGCCGCCGCGCAGCGCCGCGGCCTCATGGACGCGGCGGAGGCCAAGCGCCACGGCAAGGACGCGGACAACATCGCGCCGGGGTTCCGCATCTCCGGCCTGGGCCAGCTGATCGAGTCGGGCATCAAGTCCGACCGGCTGGTGGTCTTCGGCGACTGAGGACGGGGATCCCATGACGGAGCCATCGGAAGGCGGGGCGATCAAGAAGTTCCTGTACGTGAACCGCAAGGCGCCCTACGGGACGATCTACGCGCTCGAGTCGCTCGAGGTGGTGCTGATCGGCGCGGCGTTCGAGCAGGACGTGAGCCTCGCCTTCGTGGGCGACGGCGTCTACCAGCTCGCGCGGGGGCAGGACACGAAGGCGCTCGAGGTGAAGAACTTCTCGCCCACCTACCGGGCGCTCGAGGACTACGACGTGACCAAGCTCTACGTGGACCGCGACTCGCTCGAGGAGCGCGGGCTCGCGGAAGAGGACCTGGTGGTGCCCGTCGAGGTCGTCGGCGCCGAGCGCATGGCCGAGATCATGGACGCCCACGACGTGGTCCTCACCTTCTAGGGAGAGCGCGGATGCTGCACACGGTCAACAAGTCCCCCTTCGAGCACGCCTCCCTCGAGGAGTGCCTGCGCTTCGCGCGCGAGGGGAGCGCCGTCCTCCTGATCGAGGACGGCATCTACGGGGCGGTGCGCGGCACGTCGGTCTCGAAGCGCGTCGAGGAGGCGCTCAAGCGGCTTTCGGTCTACGCCCTCGGGGCGGACGTGGAGGCGCGGGGAATGCAGCACCGGGTGATGGACGGCGTTCGCCTGGTGGATTACGGGGGGTTCGTGGACCTCGTGGTGCAGCACAACGCCGTGCAGGCCTGGCTTTGACGAGAGGAATACGGATATGCCCATCGAAATGAACGGAAAGACCATCGAAACCGACGAGGAAGGCTATCTCGCCAACCGCACCGACTGGAGCGAGGACGTGGCCAAGGAGATGGCGCGCATCGACAACTGCGAGCTCGACGCGAACCACTGGGAGGTGATCAACTTCCTGCGCGAGTACTACGAGGAGTACCAGATCGCTCCGGCGGTGCGCGTGCTCACCAAGGCCATCGGCAAGAAGCTCGGCCCCGACAAGGGCAACAGCAAGTACCTCTACGAGCTCTTCCCCTACGGCCCCGCCAAGCAGGCGTGCAAGTACGCGGGCCTGCCCAAGCCGACCGGGTGCGTCTAGGCGACCCCGGTCGCGGGAGCGAGCGTTGTCCGCACTCACCGTCGCCTACGCGCTGCTCTTCTACGTCGCGGCGGCGGCGTTCGTGGGGGGCGTGGGCCGCAAGGTCTGGATCTACGCGCGCACGCCCCAGCCGCTGAAGATCCCGGTCCCGCCCGCGCCGACCACCCGAGCGGGCGTGGTGCTGCGCATGGCCACCGAGCTCACGCTCTTCCGCGCGCTCTTCCGCTCGAACAAGTGGATCTGGATGTTCGGGTGGCTGTTCCACGCGGCGCTGCTCGTCGTGCTCCTGCGCCACCTGCGCTACTTCACGCAGCCGGTGTGGACGTGGGTCGAGTTGATCCAGCCCTTCGGGATCTACGCCGGCTTCGCGATGCTCGCGGGGCTCGCGGGCCTGTGGGCGCGCCGCATCCTGGTCGACCGGGTGCGCTACGTGACCAGCCCCTCGGACCACCTGATGCTCGCGCTCCTCGCGGCCATCGCGGCGAGCGGGCTCGCGATGAAGTACGTCGCGCACACCGACATCGTGTCCCTGAAGGCGTTCATGCTCGGGCTCGTCGCCCTCGACTGGCAGCCGCTGCCGGCCGACCCCGTGCTGCTCGTGCACCTCGCGCTGGTCGCCACGCTGATGATCGTCTTCCCGGTGAGCAAGCTGCTGCACGCCCCGGGCGTCTTCTTCAGCCCGAGCCTCAACCAGGCCGACGACGCGCGCGAGCGGCGCCACGCGGCGGGCTGGTCGGCGGTGATCGTCCACGCCCACACGGGCACGACGCGCGGAGGCTGACATGGCCGATTTCCAGACTCCGGCGCTGGGCGAATACCCCGTCATCCCGCTGGTGCATCCGGGGGCCATGGCGCACAGCAAGCCCTTCGTGGCGAAGCCCGACCTCCAGAAGGGCATCGGCTACCCCGGCGAGCTCGTGCCCGACTGGGAGAAGGTCGCGGTCGCGAAGCTGGGCGAGGTCGTGTCGCAGTCGCGGGCTCTCCAGGTCTTCCTCGACGCGTGCGTGAAGTGCGGGGCGTGCACCGACAAGTGCCACTACTACCTCGGCACCTCGGACCCGAAGAACATGCCTGTCGCGCGCCAGGACCTGCTGCGCTCGGTCTACCGCCGCTACTATACCTTCGCCGGAAAGCACTTTCCCGGGCTCGTCGGCGCGCGCGACATGACGCGCGAGGTGCTCGACGAGTGGTACGCCTATTTCCACCAGTGCTCGCAGTGCCGGCGCTGCTCGGTCTTCTGCCCCTACGGGATCGACACCGCCGAGGTCTCGATGGCCGCGCGCGAGGTGATGGACAGCGTGGGCCTGGGCCAGAAGTACTCGAACGAGATCATCGGCAAGGTCCACAAGATCGGCAACAACCTGGGGCTCCCGGGGCCGGCGCTGCGCGACACGCTCGACGGGCTCGAGGAGGACGTGAAGGAGGCCACGGGCGTCGACGTGAGGTTCCCGCTCGACGTGAAGGGCGCCGAGGTGCTGCTCGTCACGCCGAGCGCGGACTTCTTCGCCGAGCCGCACATCGACGGTCTCATCGGCTACGCCAAGGTGTTCCACGCCGCCGGGATCTCGTGGACGCTGTCCTCGTACGCCTCCGAGGCGGCGAACTTCTCGCTGTTCATCGGCAGCCACGACAACCTGCAGAAGGTGGCCGAGCGCATCCGCGACGCGGCCCTCGACCTGGGGGTGCGGCGCCTCGTCGTCGGCGAGTGCGGCCACGCCTGGCGGGTCGCCTACAGCTTCTGGAACACGCTCATCGGGCCGTTCGACTTCCTCGACCCGCGCTATCCCGCGCCGCAGCACATCTGCGAGGTGACGCACGACCTGATCCGGCGCGGCGCGATCACCCTCGACAAGAGCGCGAACGACGACAAGGTGGTCACCTTCCACGACTCGTGCAACGTCGCGCGCGCCTCGCGCATGGGCGGCGTGCCGGGCGGGCAGTTCACGATCCCGCGCGACATCATCCGCGCCTGCGTGAACAAGTTCGTCGACATGGCCCCCGAGACCATCCGCGAGAACACCTTCTGCTGCGGCGGCGGGGGAGGGCTCCTCACCGACGACCTGATGGAGCTGCGCGTGAAGGGGGCCCTGCCGCGCATGCAGGCGCTGCAGCAGGTGGTCGACGAGCACGGGGTCAACTACCTCGCGGCGATCTGCGCCATCTGCAAGACGCAGTTCGCCAAGGTGCTTCCCTACTACAAGCACCCGATGGACATGATCGGGAGCCTCCACGGGCTCGTCGGCAACGCGATCGTGCTCGGGGCGAAGCGATGAAGCGGTCCAACCGGAGATAGCGATGGCATCGATACCCGCGGGCAAGCCCGAGACGAAGGCGTTCACGCTGCGCCGCTTCAAGGACGGCGACCACGATTGGCGCTCGGCGCAGGAGCAGATCTTCAAGGCGGACCACACCGACAAGTGCCCGACCTACGTGCACAAGACCCCGCCGTGCCAGGCGAGCTGCCCCTCGGGCGAGGACATCCGGGGATGGCTCAACATCGTGCGCGGCGTGGAGAAGCCGCCCAAGGACGCGGCGATGCAGGAGTACGCCTTCCGGCGCTCCACCGACGCCAACCCGTTCCCCTCGATGATGGGACGCGTGTGCCCGGCGCCGTGCCAGACGGGCTGCAACCGCAACAAGGTCGAGGACTACGTGGGCATCAACGCCGTCGAGCAGTACATCGGCGACTACGCGCTCGAGAAGGGCTACGCGTTCCAGGCGGGCCCCGACACCGGCAAGCGCGTGGCGATCGTGGGCGGCGGGCCCGCGGGCCTTTCGGCCGCGTACCAGCTGCGCCGCAAGGGCCACGCGGTCACCCTGTTCGACGACCACGCCGAGCTGGGAGGCATGGCGAAGTACGGCGTTCCCGGCTACCGGCTGCCGCGCACCCACCTCGACGGCGAGATCAACCGCATCCTCGCGATGGGTGTCGAGGTGAAGGCCGGCACCCGGGTGGGGCGGGACGTGTCGCTCGCCGAGCTCGAGAAGGGCTACGACGCGGTGCTGCTCGCCCTCGGCTGCAAGGCCGGCAAGCCCCTGCCGGTGCCGGGCGCCGACGCCCCCAACGTCATCAGCGGCGTCGCGTTCCTCGAGGCGTTCAACCAGGGGCGGCTGCTGGCGGTGGCCGGGCGCGTGGTGGTGGTGGGCGGCGGCGACACCTCGGTCGACGTGGTTTCGGTGGCGCGCCGCCTGGGCTACATCGAGGACGTCAAGGACACCGAGCGGCCCGAGTTCGTCGTGATGGGCCACACCGCGCACGACGTCTCGACGCTCGCGGCGCGCCAGGGCGCCGAGGTGATGCTCACCTCGATGCAGCCGATCGAGGAGATGAACGCCGCCCAGCACGAGATCGAGGACGCGCAGCGCGAGGGCGTGAAGATCCAGGGCAACCTCCTGCCCAAGAAGGTCATCGTCGACGAGAAGACCGGGCGCGCCAAGGCGCTGCGGCTGATCGAGGTGCAGTGGAGCAAGGGCAAGTTCGCGGAGAAGCCCGGCACCGAGATGGACGTCGAGGCCGACCTCATCGTGGTGGCGATCGGCCAGGCGGGCGACCTCAAGGGCATGGAGGAGCTCGACAACGGCAAGGGCCTCATCTCGGCGGACAAGTTCTACCAGCTGCCGAACCGGCCGGGGCTCTTCGCCTGCGGCGATATCATCCGCCCGCACCTGCTCACGACCGTGATCGGCCAGGGCTCGATCGTCGCCGACAGCATCGACCGGTACCTCGCCCACGCCGAGATGCCCAAGCGCGCCAAGGTGGACGTGCACCACTTCAACCTGCTCGACAAGCTGCGCGAGGCGCACCTCGAGCCCAAGCCGTTCAAGGCGCTCGAGGAGCCGGACCTGCGCGAGATCGACCGGGGAGTGCGCGGCACCTCGCTCGCGGGCAAGGCCGTGGGCGGCTTCGCGGTCCACAACTACGAGGACCGCAGCGCCTCCGAGGTGTGCAAATCGGAGGAGCTCTTCCTCGGGCACTTCCCCCACCAGGAGCGCATCAAGCGCACCGAGATCGGCCCCTCGGCCGAGGAGGTGCTCGGCCATTTCGCCGAGCGCATGGTGGGGCTCGACGACAAGCAGGCGGTGGTCGAGGCGAAGCGCTGCATGAGCTGCGGCCTGTGCTTCGAGTGCGACAACTGCGTCATCTACTGCCCGCAGACCGCCGTGAAGCGCACGCCCAAGGCGGAGGCGACGATGGGCCGCTACGTCTACACCGACTACGACCTGTGCATCGGCTGCCACATCTGCGCGGACGTCTGCCCGACGGGCTACATCAAGATGGGCATGGGCGAGCACTGAGGAACGGTCCGACTCCATGAAGTGCATCGCAATCGGGCTCGTCGTCGCGGCGCTCGCCGCCGCGGGGCTCGCCTTCGCGGCCGACGAGGGCGGGGCGCGCGTCGCCGTGCCGCGGATCGAGATCGCGCGGCCCGGCAAGTGCGTGGCGCCGACGCCGGTGATGCGCCGCGACCACATGAAGATGCTCCTGCACCAGCGCGACCTCACCGTGCACGAGGGCCTGCGCGATCCCCGCTTCAGCCTCAAGGGCTGCGTGAACTGCCACGCGAGCGAGGCGACCGGCAGCGTCCTCGGCAAGGGCGGCTTCTGCTCGAGCTGCCACGCCTACGCCTCGGTGAAGATCGACTGCTTCGAGTGCCACAGCCCGATGCGCCAGGAGCGCGTCGCCACCCGGCCATGAGCACGGACCGGCGCCGGTTCCTGGGGTGGGGCGTGGCGGTGGCCGCGGGCGCGGCGCTCGCGCCGGGGCTGCGGCTGATCGAGCTCGCCCAGGCACGCTCCCCCGAGGAGGCCGCCTCGGCGCTCCAGCGCTGGGGCCTGCTCGTCGACATCACGAAGTGCGCCGACTGCGAAGCGTGCGTGACGGCGTGCCGCGAGGAGAACGGCTGGACCGGCCACGGGCGGCCGGCCACCGACCCGCAGTGGATCCGCAAGGTGAGCCTCCGCGACAAGCGCACGGGCTTCGCGCAGACCCTGCCGATGATGTGCCAGCACTGCGAGCACCCCCCGTGCGTGGACGTGTGCCCGACGGGCGCCTCCTTCCGGCGCGCCGACGGTATCGTGCTCGTGGACAAGCACATCTGCATCGGCTGCCGCTACTGCGTGATGGCCTGCCCGTACGGGGCGCGCTCCTTCGTGAGCGAGGAGGTGACCGGCCAGAAGGCGGACGTGCCGCGCGGCATCGGCGTGGTCGAGGCGTGCACGTTCTGCGTGCAGCGCGTGGACCGCGGCGACATCCCGGCGTGCGTGGAGGCCTGCAACCGCGACGGCGGCAAGGCCATGGTCTTCGGGGACCTCGAGGACGCCTCCTCGGAGATCCGCCGGCGCCTCGCGGCCGGGCCCTCGACCCAGGTGCGGCCCGACCTCGCGCTCAACACCGGCGTGCGCTACCAGGGGCTCTAGCCGTGGCCGTCGTCCACTACCGGGAGATCGAGGGGCGCAGCCGCGGCTACCTCGCGCTCCTCGGCGCGCTGGGCGCCTTCATCCTGGCCGGGCTCGCCGCCGCGTGGTACATGGAGCACAACGGCCACTACGTCACCGGGATGACCAACCGCATCGTGTGGGGCGCGCCGCACGTCTTCGCGGTGTTCCTGATCGTGTCCGCCTCGGGCGTGCTCAACGTCGCCTCGGTCGCCTCGGTGTTCGGACGTTCCCTCTACAAGCCGCTCGCCCGCCTCTCGGGCCTGCTCGCCGTGGCGCTGCTCGCCGGCGGGCTCGCGGTGCTCGTGCTCGACCTGGGCCGCGCGGACCGCCTGATCGTGGCGATGACGCACTACAACTTCAAGTCGATCTTCGCCTGGAACATCTTCCTCTACACCGGCTTCTTCGCCGTCGTGGCGGTCTATCTGTGGACGATGTTCGAGCGCCGCATGAACGAGTACAGCGCGCGCGCGGGACTGGCCGCCTTCCTCTGGCGCCTGATCCTCACCACCGGCACGGGCTCGATCTTCGGGTTCCTGGTGGCGCGCGAGCCCTACGACAGCGCGCTGCTCGCGCCCATGTTCATCGTGATGTCGTTCTCCTTCGGGCTCGCGATCTTCGTGCTCGTCCTGATGGCCGCCTGCCGCGGCACCGGGCGGGCGCTGGGGGAAGTCGTGCTCCTGCGCCTGCGCAACCTCCTCGCGGTCTTCGTCGCCGCGGTGATGTACTTCGTCGCGGTCTACCACCTCACGAACTTCTACATCGCCCGCCAGCACGACGTCGTGCGCTTCTTCCTGGTCGACGGGGGCGTGTACACGGCGCTCTTCTGGCTCGGGCAGGTCCTCGTGGGCGGGGCGATCCCGCTCGTGCTGCTGCTCGCCCCTGCGGCGCGGCGCTCGCGGGGCGCGCTCGCGCTGGCGGCGGCCTGCGTGGTCGCCGGCGGGCTCGCCCAGGTCTACGTCCTCATCATCGGCGGCGAAGCGTATCCTCTGATGATGTTCCCCGACAAGATCGTGAGCAGCACGTTCTTCGACGGCGTGGTCGCCTCCTACGCGCCGAGCCTGCCCGAGATCGCGCTGGGCGCGGGCGGCGTGGCGCTCGCGCTCGCCCTCACCGCCGTCGCGCTCAAGGTGCTGCCGTTCCTGCCGCGGAGCCTCGCCGACGGCGACGTCGACGCCGGCGCCGCGTGAACCGCCTGCTCGTCTCGGCCGCGCACAAGTCGTCGGGCAAGACGATGGTGTGCATCGGCCTCGCCGCGGCGCTGCGCGCGCGGGGCGAGACGGTGCAGCCCTTCAAGAAGGGGCCCGACTACATCGATCCGCTGTGGCTCGGGCTCGCGGCGGGCCGGCCGTGCTACAACCTCGATCCCTACGTCACCGGGGAGCGCGAGATCCGCGCCGAGCTCGCCCGGCGCATGCAGGGCGCCTCGATCGGCATCGTCGAGGGCAACAAGGGCCTGCACGACGGAATGGACCTCGAAGGAAGCAACAGCAACGCCGCCGTCGCCGCGATGCTCGGCGCGCCGGTCGTGCTCGTCGTGGACGCACGCGGCATGACGCGCGGCGTGGCGCCCCTCGTGCTGGGCTTCCAGGCCTTCGATCCGCGCGTGCGCATCGCCGGAGTGATCCTCAACCGCGTGGGGGGCGCGCGCCACGAGGCGAAGCTGCGCGCCGCGATCGAGCGCTACACCCCGATCCCGGTCCTCGGCGCGGTGCACGAGGACGAGAGCCTCGCGATCGCGGAGCGCCACCTGGGGCTCGTCCCGAGCAACGAGGCCGAGGGCGCCCGCGCGCGGGTGGACGAGATCGGCGCGCGCATCGCGGGCCAGGTCGATCTCGACGCGCTGGTCGCCGTCGCGCGGTCGGCGGGTCCGCTCGCCTCGATGCCGCCCGCCGATGCGGCTCCCCGGCCGGCGCCGGGCGCGCGCGTGCGTGTCGCCATCGCCCGCGATTCGGCGTTCGGCTTCTACTATCCGGGCGACCTCGAGGCGCTGCGCGAGGCGGGCGCCGAGCTCGTGGCCTTCGACGCCCTGCGCGACCGGCGCCTGCCGCAAGCCGATGGCCTCTTCATCGGCGGAGGGTTCCCCGAAACGCACATGGAGGCGCTCGCCGCCAACGAGGAGCTGCGCGCCGCCGTGCGCGCCGCCGTCGAAGGGGGCCTGCCCACCTACGCGGAGTGCGGCGGCCTCATGTACCTCGCGCGCGGGATCGAATGGAACGGGCGGCGTGCGCCCATGGCCGGGGCGATCCCCGCCGACATCGTGATGCACCGCCGTCCCGTGGGGCGCGGCTACGTGCACCTGCGAGAGACGGCGCGCTGCCCCTGGCCGCGCGGGGACGGCACCCGGGCCGAGCCGATCCGCGCCCACGAGTTCCACTATTCGAGCGTCGAGAACCTGCCGGGGGACACCGAGTTCGCCTACGAGGTCGAGCGCGGCCACGGCATCGACGGCCGCCACGACGGGATCGTGCAACGCAACCTGCTCGCTTCCTACGCGCACCTGCGCACCGTGGACGACAATCCGTGGGCGCCGCGCTTCGTGGATTTCATAAGGAGATGCAAGCATGCAGCCTGAAGTGCAGAAGCTCCCGCCCACCGGCGACGAGGGCTACCTGGTCGACCCCGCGGACTGGAGCGAGGAGGTGGCGCGGCTTCTCGCCCGCCGCGAGGGCATCGAGCTCACCGACGACCACTGGGCCGTGATCCGCTTCGTGCGCGAGTTCTACGAGGACCGCCACGTGATCCCCGACGCGCGCTTCGTGATCAAGTTCCTCGCGGATACCCGGGGCGCCGAGCGCAACGACCTGTTCAAGCTCTTTCCCTACGGCTACGTGAGGCAGGCCTGTAAAATCGCAGGCATGCGCAAGCCCCGCGCGTGGAGCACCGGCTGAAGACGCGGGGCGCGAAGGAGCCGCCATGATCACCGTCACGCCCCAGGCCGCCGAGCAGATCCTCAAGTCCGCCGGCGAGCACCCCGACCTCGCGGAGGCCTGCCTGCGGCTCGCCGCACGCCTCGACGAGCACGGGGGCATCGAGTACGGCATGGGCTTCGACGCCCGCGGCGAGGGCGACGTCCTCTTCGAAAGCAACCGCGTGAAGGTGGTGGTCTCCGCCGGATGCGTCGAGCTCCTCACCGGGGCCACCCTCGACTACGTCGAGATCAACGCCGGCGAGCCGCGCTTCATCTTCATCAACCCCAACGACCCCTCCCACAAGTCCCCCGGCCCGGGGCGGGCGAAGCCGTCCGGGGACGGGACGGCGCCGGGGAGCTAGCCTCGCCTCGCATGTCCGAGCCGGACGCCGCCGCAAGGGCCGAGGAGTCGGCGCGCCGGGAGCGCTCCGATCCCCAGGCGCCGTCGGTGCGCCTGGCGCGCAAGACCCAGTCCCTCGACATCCTGTACGCGGTCGCCACCAGCCTGAGCCAGCCGGGCGGGCTCGAGGAGGTGCTCGGCGGGTTCCTCGACACGCTGGTCGAGCTCCTCGACGCCCGCGCGGCGAGCGTGCGGCTGCGCACCGAGGACGGCCACACCCGGCTCATCGCGAGCCGCGGCCTCGACCCCGAGGTCGTGGAGCGCGACCGCGTGATGCTCGTCGGGCAGTGCCCCTGCGGCTGGGTGTCGAGCGAGGGGGGGCTGCGCGTGCAGAGCGGAACGACGCTGTGCCGCGCGCTCGTCGGCCGCCTGATGCTCGACCCCGACTGCGCGGAGTTCGTCGTGGCGCCGATGCAGTACCAGAACCGCATCCTCGGGGTCTACAACCTCTTCCTCGACCGGCCGCTGGCGGCGATGGGGGAGGACATGCCCAACCTCCTGGTGAGCGTCGGGCAGCACCTCGGGCTCGCCGTCGAGAAGTCGCGTCTCGAGAGCGAGGCGCGGCGGCTCGCCGTCATGGAGGAGCGCAACATCATCGGCGCGGAGCTGCACGATTCCCTCGCCCAGTCGCTCATCGGGATGCGGCTCAAGCTCAAGATGCTGGGGGAGGCGCTCGCCCGCAAGGACGTCGGCGCCGCGCAGTACGAGGTGAAGGGGCTGGGGCGGGCGATGACGCGCGCGAACGCGGACCTGCGCGACCTGCTCACCAACTACCGCCTCAAGGTCGACGATTCGGGGCTCGCGCACCGGATCGGCAACCTCGTCGACCGCTTCGCGCGGGAGACGGGCATCCGGGTCTACTTCCAGAACGACTGCACGTCGCTCGCGTTGAGCCGCGTGCAGGAGATCCAGGTCTACTACATCATCCAGGAGGCCCTCGCCAACATCCGCAAGCACAGCGGCGCGCGCAACGTGCGCGTCATGCTCAACAACGAGGACGACCTCTACACGGTCCTGATCGAGGACGACGGGGTGGGGATGGTCCCCGGCGGCGACGGCGGCGAGGGCGAGCACGCGGGGCTCGCCATCATGCGCGAGCGCACCGAGCGGCTGCCGGGCCAGATCGTGATCGAGAGCGAGCCCGGCGAGGGAACGCGCATCGTGCTCATCTTCAACGCGCCGCCGCCGGAGGCGCCCGCCGCGGGGAAGCGGGGCTAAAGGTGCGCGTGCTCCTCATCGACGACCACGCCCTGGTGCGCCGCGGCATCGAGCAGCTGCTGCAGAGCCGCGGCGTGCAGGTGGTGGCCTCGGTGAGCTCGGGCGAGGAGGGGATTCGGCGCGCGCGCGAGCTGCCCGCCGACCTGATCCTCCTCGACGTGAAGATGCCCGGGATGTCGGGCATCGAGACGCTGAAGCGCCTGCGCGCGGAAGGGATCAAGACGAAGGTGGTGATGCTCACGATGAGCCGCGAGGACGCGGACCTCGCCGCCGCGCTCAAGGCCGGCGCCCAGGGCTACGTGCTGAAGGACATCGAGCCCGAGGAGCTGCTGCCCACGCTGGAGGCCGCGATGGGCGGCGAGCACGTCGTGGCCCGCGAGATGGTCGGCTCGCTCGCGCGCCAGGTGGGCGGCAAGGGCGCCCGGGGTCGCGAGGGTTCGGGCGACGCGGCGCCGTTCGCCGAGCTCACTCCGCGCGAGCGCGAGATCCTCGAGGCGCTCGCCGACGGGCTGAGCAACAAGATGATCGCCCGCGCCCTGCAGATCACCGACGGGACCGTGAAGCTGCACGTGAAGGCGATCCTGCGCAAGCTCGGCGTGCGCTCGCGCGTGGAGGCCGCGGTGGCCGCGGTCGAGCAGGGGCTCGGGCGGGCCCGCGCGAGGTCCGGGCTTCCGCCGCGGTCATGAGCGCCGCAGCGCCCCTCCCGGGCGTTCGATCAGGAATCCAGCGTGTTCACGCGGAGCTGGGCGCGCGGCAGGCCGTAGTCGGCCACCAGGCGCTCGGAGGCGCGCCCGAGCGCAGCGGGGCCGGCCACGTAGACGTCGAAGGCATCGAGCCGGGGATGGTCCCGCAGGATCGTGAGCAGCGCCGCGCCCATCGCCTCCTCGCCGGCGGCGCCCGCGTCGATCGGGACGTAGCGGAAGTTGTCGAGGGCATCGGTCCAGGCGCGGCACAAGTTGTCGAGGTAGCGTCCGTCGCGGGCGGAGGCGATCCAGTACAGGTCCAGGGACTCGGCCGCGTCGAGCGCCATCGCGTGCTCGATCAGGCTCTTCACCGGCGCGAAGCCCGTGTCGCAGGCGACGAAGAGGAGCGGGCGCCGCGACGACTCGTCGAGCACGAATCCGCCCCGCGGGCCCTCGACGCGCACGATCTCGCCGGCCCGGAGCCCCTCGAACACGCGCCGCGCGAAGGCGTCGGAATCGCGCGCGCGGATGTGGAAGTGGAGGTTGCGGTCGTCGCAGGGGCAGCTCGCCACCGGATAGGAGGAGGGGGGCGTGCCGGCGACGGAGAGCGAGACCGACTGGCCCGCGAAGAAGCGCAGCCGGTCGGAGCGCGGCGTCTGCAGGTGCAGCAGCCGGATGCCCTTGCCGATCGCCCCCACCGACTTCACCGAGGCCTCGATGACCTGGGCGGGGATCTCCTGCGGGGAATGGGCCTCGCGCGCCTCGATCACGAGGTCGCCGACGGCCGTGTTGCAGCACATGAGCACCACGCCCGCCGTCTTCTCGGCCTCGGTGAGCGCGTAGTCGGAATGGCGCGTGCGGTGCACCTCCCCCGAGATCACACGCGCCTTGCACTTCCCGCACGTGCCGATGCTGCAGCCGTAGTCGAGCGCGAGCCCGGAGCGAAGCGCGGCCTCGAGCAGCGTGTCGTTGCCGTCGACGAAGAATTCCTTGCCGCTCGACTCGATCTGGACGTGGGCGCTCATGACCCTCAGAAAGTTCTCCTGCACCCGCAGCGGCTCCTCGCCGCCCGCCCCGGGCTCGAGCCGCTCGCGCAGCCAGCCGCGCAGCGCCGCGGCGAATTCCCGGGACGAGCCGCCCGCGGGGCCCTCGCCGGCGAGCTTCGCCTGCAGCTCGTCGACGAGGGCGCGGTAGTGCTCGAGCCGCGACTCCACCCGCGCCCGCTCCCGGCTCATCTCCGCGAGCCGCGCCACCAGCACCTCCGCGCTCGGCAGCAGCCGCTCGCGCATGCGCCGCGTGAAGGCCGCATCCTTGATGGACTCCAGCTTCTCGAGGGTCGAGTTGTCCTCGAGGCGGGCTTCCGGGTAGGCGCGCAGCAGGTCCTCGTCCGAGACCATGCCCTCGAACGTGGCAAGCTCGCCGCTCCGGATCTTGCCTTGCAATGCGCCCCGGCTGACGCCGATCAGGCGCGCAGCGCGGGAGAGAGTCAGGAGCCGGGGCATGCGTCCTCCGAGCCGAATCTAACATAGCGCAGCGCCCGCGCGCGACCGTCCGCCTCCGCCCATGGAATATCTGCCGATCTTCCTCGATGTCCGCAACCGCCCCTGCCTCGTGGTCGGCGGGGGCGAGGTCGCCGCGCGCAAGTGCGCCCTGCTGCAGCGCGCCGGCGGCCGCGTCACGGTGGTCGCGCCGGAGCTGGGCGTGGCGCTCGAGGCCGAGCTCGCCGCCGGGAGGATCGACCATCGCGCGGCGAGCTTCCGCGACGACGATCTCGCCGGCCAGGCGCTCGTGATCGCGGCGACCGACGACGGCGAGGCGAACCGCGCGGTGGCGGCGGCCGCCGCGGCGCGCGGCGTGCCGGTCAACGTCGTCGACCGGCCCGACCTGTGCTCGTTCATCATGCCGTCGATCCTCGAGCGGCCCCCGCTCACCGTGGCGATCTCGAGCGGCGGCGCCGCGCCCGTGCTCGCGCGCCTGCTGCGCGCCCGTCTCGAGAGCTTCATCCCCGCGGGCTACGGGCGGCTCGCCGCGCTCGCGGGCGCCTTCCGCAGCCGCGTGAAGCAGCGCTTCGGGCCGCGCGAGCGGCGCCGCTTCTGGGAGCGGGTCCTGCAGGGCCCGATCGCGGAGCTGGTGCTGAGCGGACGGGACGCGGAGGCGAAGGCGGCGATGGAGGCCGCGCTGGAGGCCCGCGTGGCCCTCGATGGCGGCGAGGTCGCGCTCGTGGGCGCGGGCCCCGGAGATCCGGACCTGCTCACCTTCCGGGCGCTGCGCCTCATGCAGCAGGCCGACGTGGTGGTCTACGACCGGCTCGTGTCCAAGCCGATCCTCGACCTCGTGCGCCTCGAGGCCGAGCGGATCTATGCCGGCAAGGAGCGCGCGAAGCACACGCTTCCCCAGGAGGACATCAACCAGCTGCTGGTGAGGCTCGCGAAGGAAGGCAAGCGCGTGGTGCGACTCAAGGGCGGCGACCCTTTCATCTTCGGGCGCGGGGGCGAGGAGATCGACACGCTCGCCGTCGAGGGCATCCCCTTCCAGGTGGTGCCGGGGATCACCGCGGCGTCGGGATGCGCCTCGTACGCCGGCATTCCCCTCACGCACCGGGACTGGTCGCAGTCCGTCGTGTTCGTGACGGGCCACCTCCAGGACGGCACCATGAACCTCAACTGGCCGGCGCTCGCGCAGCCGCACCAGACCCTCGTGTTCTACATGGGCCTCACGGGCGTCGACGTGCTGTGCCGGGAGCTCGTCGCCCACGGCCTGGCGCGGGCGACGCCCGCGGCGCTCGTGCAGCAGGGCACGACGCCCCAGCAGCGCGTGCTCGCGGGCACGCTGGAGACGCTGCCGGACATCGTGCACCGCGCGGCGGTCAGGCCGCCGACCCTGATCATCATCGGCGAGGTGGTCCGGCTGCGCGACCGCCTCAAGTGGTTCGAACCCGCGGCCTGAAGCCGCGCGTCAAACAGGGCAGGCAGCCATGGGAGAGGCGTTCGTCGAGGTGGGAAGGACCGGGGAGCTCGCGCCCGGGAAGATGAAGCGCGTGCAGGCCGGGGGTCGGCGCATCCTCGTCGCCAACGTGGGTGGGCGCTACTGCGCGGCCGACGACACGTGCACCCACGAGGAAGCCTCGCTTTCGACGGGCGTGCTGAAGGGCGAGCTCGTCCGCTGCCCGCTGCACGGCAGCCGTTTCAACGTGTGCACGGGCAAGGCGATGGAGGAGCCGGCCGAGGAGGACCTCCGGACCTATCCCGTGCGCCTCGAGGGCGACCGGATCCTCGTCGAGCTCCCCGAAGGGAGCGGGCCGTGAGCGCCGGGGCCGGAGCGCCCGGCGCCGATCCCACCGCGTTCATGAGCTCGGTGCTCAAGCGCATCGCCACGGGGCCGGAGCTCAGCAAGGACATCTCGCGCGAGGAAGCCCGCATCGGCATGCAGCTCGTGCTCGACCGGCGCGTCGATCCGGTCCAGGCCGGGGTCTTCCTGATCGCGCTGCGCATGAAGCGCGAGACCGACGAGGAGAATCGCGGCGTGCTCGAGGCGATCCGCGAAGCCACGCGCCACGCGACGGCGTCGGTGGACGACGTGCTCGATCTTGCGGACCCCTACGACGGATACAACCGCACGCTGCCCGCCGCGCCCTTCCTGCCGCCGGTGCTCGCGGCCTGCGGCGTGCCCGCCGTCTCCCACGGCGTCGAGACCATGGGGCCGAAGCACGGCGTCACGCATCGCCAGGTGCTGCGCGCCGCGGGGCTCCCCGTGGACCTCGCGCCGGAGGAAGCCGCGGCGCGCGTGGGCGATCCGCGCATCGGCTGGGCGTACGTCGACCAGCGGGCCTCGTGCCCCAAGCTGCACGAGCTGGCGACCCTGCGCACGCTCATCGTGAAGCGCCCGGCGATCACGACCACCGAGGTGATGACGGCCCCCGTGCGCGGCCGCAGGAGGACCCACCTGGTGACGGGCTACGTGCACAAGCCCTATCCGCGCATCTACGCGCTGCTCGCGCGGCACGCGGGCTTCGACTCGGCGCTCATCGTGCGCGGCGTGGAAGGCGGGGTCGTTCCCTCGCTCATCCACACCGGCAAGGTCTACCAGTACCACGACCGGGGCGAGGAGCATTCGACGGAGTTCAAGCCCGCGGAGCTGGGCATCGTGCAGGCCGTGCGCGCCCCGCGCATTCCGGGGGTCGCCGCCGAGGAAGGGAGCGAGGAGGAGACGCGCGCCGCGCCCCTCGACAACGCCCGCGTCGCGCAGGCCGCGGCCGATGCCGGCATGGCCGCGCTCGCCGGCGAGCGGGGGGCGACGCGCGACGCTATCATCTACGGCGCGGCGCTCTGCCTGTGGCACCTCGGGCGCCATGCCTCCCTCGCGGCCGCCGCCGATGCCGCGCGCCACGCGATCGACGGGGGCGGGGCGCTCGAGCGCTTGCGCCGCATGGGCGGCTGAGCCGCGAATCGCGCAGGACGGACGATGAACCTCGAAGGCCTGGCTTGCGTCGACGAGTGCTCCTGGTCGCTCGCCGCCTCGGACGGCCGCGGCTGCGTGCGCCTCTTCGCCACGCGCGAGCTCCTCGAGGCGATGGACGACAAGGTGATGGAGCAGATCACCAACGTCGCGAAGCTCCCGGGCCTCGTGGGCTGCGCGATGACGATGCCCGACGCCCACTGGGGGTATGGCTTTCCCATCGGCGGCGTGGCCGCCTTCGACCCGGAGCGGGGAGGCATCATCTCGGCCGGGGGCGTGGGCTTCGACATCTCGTGCGGGATCCGCTTCCTGCGCACGGGGCTCGATCGCGGCGAGCTCCTGCCCGTGCTGCGCAAGGTCTCCGACAGCCTGTTCCGCGACATCCCCGCGGGCGTGGGCGAGGGCGGCGAGCTGCGGCTCACGCCCCAGGAGCTCGACCGCGTGCTCGAGGGCGGCGCGCGCTGGGCGGTGGGCGAGGGCTACGGCCACGCCGAGGAGCTCGAGTACATCGAGGAGCGCGGCCGCATGGCCGACGCGGTGCCGGCGAACGTGTCGCTGCTCGCGAAGTCGCGCCAGCGCGGCGAGATGGGCACTCTCGGCTCCGGCAACCACTACCTCGAGGTGCAGTGGGTGGAGCGCATCCTCGATCCCGAGGCGGCGCGCGCCTACGGCCTGCGCGAGGGGCAGGTCGTGGTCTCGATCCACTGTGGCTCGAGGGGGCTCGGCCACCAGGTCGGCACCGACTACCTCGTGAGCCTCGCCAAGGCGGCCACGCGCCTGGGCATCGTCCTGCCCGACCGCGAGCTCGCGTGCGCGCCGATCCGCTCGCCCGAGGGCGAGGAGTACATCGGCGCCATGAACGCGTCGATGAACTGCGCGCTCGCCAACCGCCAGATCCTCGCGCACATCACGCGCAAGGTGTTCGGGCACTTCTTCCCCGGCGTGCCGGTGGAGACGCTCTTCGACGTCTCGCACAACACGTGCAAGCCCGAGATGCATTCCGTCGGGGGGCGCGAGCGGCTGCTCTACGTCCACCGGAAGGGCGCGACGCGGGCCTTCGGGCCGGGGCACCCCGCGGTGCCCGATCGCTACCGCGCGGTGGGCCAGCCCGTGATCATCGGCGGGAGCATGGGAACCGGGTCGTACGTGCTCGCGGGGAGCGCGACGAGCGAGGCGCGGGCCTTCAGCTCGGCGAGCCACGGGGCGGGTCGCGCGATGAGCCGTCACAAGGCGCTCCAGCACTGGCGCGGCCGCCAGCTCGTCGACGAGCTCGCCGCGCAGGGCATCCTGGTGCGCACCCGCTCGATGCGCGGGGCGGCCGAGGAGGCGCCGGGCGCCTACAAGGACCTGGAAGTGGTGGCGGAGGCCACGGAGAAGGCGGGCCTCGCGCGCCGCGTGGCCGCCGTGCGCCCGCTCACCTGCATCAAGGGTTGACGGGCTCCGCCGGAGGGGTCGCGTCGCAGTACTTGTCGGCGCGCCGCCGGGCATCGGCGAGCGCCGTGGCGCGTTGCTCGGCGTTGAGGAGCACCTGCGCGCCGTCCGCGGCCACCATCGCCACGGGCTGGTCGGCCTCGAGCGCGACGATGGCGCGCTGCGCGAGGTCGCAATAGAGCTTGCGCTTCGCCGCGATGCTTTCGCGCTCCTCGTCGGCCTGCTGCAGGACCTGCTGGACGTTGGGTGCGGCGCCCGGCGCGGGCGCCTCGGCGCTCGGGCCCGGTCGGACCGGGACCTGCTGCGCCTCGATGTTCTCCGGGGGCATCTCGGAATAGTGGGTGACGCCGTTCGCGTCGACCCACTTGTAGACCACGGCGGCGGCCGAGGTCGCGAAGGCGAGCATGGCGAGTCCGAGCCAGGAATTGCGCATGGGCGGGTTCCTCCCTGGAGGCCGACGAGGCCATTGTCCCACCTTCGGCAGGCGAGGGAGGTTGCGCCCCGTCAACACGATCGCCCGGCCTTCGCGGCCAGAATGGATCGTCTTCCCGCCGGGGGGCGCCCATGGCCACGCTGTTCGTGTGCGGCGACGTGATGACCGGCCGCGGAATCGACCAAGTCCTGCCGCATCCGTCGGATCCGCGTCTCTACGAGCCCTACGTGCGCTCGGCCCGCGAGTACGTGGCGCTCGCCGAGGCCGAGAACGGCCCCGTTCCCCGCCCGGTCGGCTTCGACTACGTCTGGGGAGACGCGCTGGAGATCCTCGACCGCGAGCGGCCCGACGCGCGCATCGCGAACCTGGAGACCGCCGTCACGACGAGCGACGAGCCCTGGCCCGGCAAGGGCATCCATTACCGCATGCATCCGGACAACGTTCCGTGCCTCGCGGCCGCCCGCCTCGACTGCTGCGTGCTCGCCAACAACCACGTGATGGACTGGGGGCGCTCGGGGCTTGAGCAGACCCTCGAGACGCTCGAGCACGCGGGCCTACGCACGGCCGGCGCGGGGCGGGACGCCGACGCGGCGGCGGGACCTGCGGCGATTCCGCTGCCCGGGGGCTCGCGCGCGCTCGTCTACGCGTTCGGGGCGGCGGATAGCGGCGTGCCGGCCGAGTGGGCGGCGGCCGAGCGGCGCTCCGGCGTCGATTTCCTCGGGGAGCTCTCGCGCGCGGCGATCGAGGGCCTCGCCGGGCGCGTAGCGCTCGAGCGCAGGCCGGGCGACATCGTGGTCGCCTCGCTGCACTGGGGAGGCAACTGGGGCTACGCCGTGCCGCGCGCGCACCGCGACTTCGCCCACGGGCTGATCGACGTAGCGGGCGTGGACCTGGTGCACGGCCACTCGTCCCATCACCCGATGGGCATCGAGCTGCACGCCGGGCGGCCGATCCTCTACGGATGCGGCGATTTCCTCAACGACTACGAGGGCATCTCCGGGTACCAGGAGTACCAGCCGGATCTCTGCGCGATGTACTTCGTCGCGCTCGCGCCGGAGAGCGGGCGCCTCGAGCGGCTCGAGGTCGTTCCCATGCGCATCCGCCGCCTGCGGGTCGAGCGCGCGCCGGCCGCTCAGGCCCGCTGGCTCGCGGCGACGATCGAGCGCGAGAGCGCGCGCCTGGGCACGCGCGCCCGCGCCCGCGGCGACGGGAGGCTCGTCATCGCCGGCAAGGAGGCGGAGGTGCGGACGTGCTGATCGGCGTGCCGAGGGAGATCAAGACCCACGAGTACCGCGTCGGCCTCACGCCGGCGAGCGTGCGGGAAGTCGTCGCCCACGGCCATCGCGTCCTGGTGGAGAGCGGGGCGGGGGGCGGCATCGGCGCGACCGACGCCGACTACGCGGCCGCGGGCGCCGAGGTGCTGGAGGGGCCGGGGCCGATCTTCGCGCGCGCGGAGATGATCGTGAAGGTGAAGGAGCCGCAGCCGTCGGAACGCGCCCTGCTGCGACGGGGACAGGTGCTCTTCACCTACCTGCACCTCGCCGCGGACCCGCAGCTCGCGCGCGAGCTCGCCGCGAGCGGGGTCGTGGCCATCGCCTACGAGACCATCACGGCGCCGGGCGGAGGGCTTCCGCTGCTCGCTCCCATGTCGGAAGTCGCAGGAAGGCTCGCCGTGCAGGCCGGGGCCCATTGCCTGGAAAAGCCGCAGGGCGGGATGGGGACGCTGCTCGGCGGCGTCCCCGGAGTCCCCCCGGCGAAGGTCGCCATCCTCGGCGCGGGCGTGGTGGGCACGAACGCAGCGCGCATGGCCGTGGGCGCCGGCGCGCACGTCGTCGTGCTTGACCGGGACGGGGACGCCCTGCGGCGCATCGACCGGCTGCTCGGCGCGCGCGCGATCACCGTGCATTCCAACCGCGACACCGTCGAGAAGCACGTGCTCTCGGCCGACCTCGCGATCGGCGCCGTGCTCGTTCCCGGCGCCGCCGCGCCGAAGCTCGTCACCCGGGCGATGGTCGCCCGGATGAAGCCGGGCGCGGTGCTCGTCGACGTGGCGATCGACCAGGGCGGGTGCTTCGAGACCTCGCATCCCACGACCCACGCCGAGCCCACCTTCGTGGTCGAGCGCGTGGTGCACTATTGCGTGGCGAACATGCCGGGCGTGGTTCCGCGCACCTCGACGTACGCGCTGAACAACGCTACGCTCCCCCGGGTGCTGGAGCTGGCGGGCCGGGGCTATCGCGACGCCCTGAGGGCCGATCCGCACCTGCGGGCGGGCCTGAACGTGCACGAGGGGCGCATCGCGTGCCGCGAGGTGGCGCAGGCCGTGGGCCTGCCGTACGTCGAGGCGGAGATCGTCCTCGGCGAGGGCCCGCGCGGCGCTTGACCGGCATCAACGGGCGCGGCCGTGGCTGGAGCAGCATGGTTCGTGGGCCATCATCCTTCCGGAGGCCGCCATGAGAATCGAACGGATCTACACCCGAAACGTCGTCGGCACCTCACGCTCGAGCTCGCTCGCGAGCGCGGCCGAGATCATGCGCAAGTTCCACGTCGGGGCCCTGCTGGTCACCGACGATCCGCCCGAGGAGGCGAACGCCGTCGGCATCCTCACCGACCGCGACATGGTGGTCCAGGCGGTGGCCGACGGCCTCGACACGCGGGCCCTCAAGGTGGGCGACGTCATGACGCCGGGCATCAACTACATCCCGGAGAAGGCCGACCTGCACGAGGCTCTCGAGATCATGCGCACGCGGGGCGTGCGGCGCCTCGTGGTCACGCGCGACGGCGGGCAGGTGGCGGGGGTGCTCTCGATGGACGATGTGATCGACGGGCTCGCCGCCGACATGGCGAGCCTCGCGCAGATCGTGAAGACCGAAACGCAGAGCGAGCGCGAGGCCGTCGAGGGCGGCACGCAATACTGAGCCGGCGGATTCAGCGCCGCAGCACGCACTTCTCGTAGAGCGTGGGGAAGGCGCCGCGTGGGTCGTAGCGCGCCTTGAGGGCGGCGTATGCCTCGCCGCCGTAGCGTGCGTCGAGCTCCTCGCGGGAGAAGTAGCTGTCGGAGTAGAGCGACTTGATGCCGCCGGCCTCGGCCACCGCCCGCTCGATGGCGCGGTTGCAGTGGCCGGCCTCGCGCGTCTCGCGGGTCTTCACCACGTCCCAGAAGCCGAAGTTCACGTACCAGCGGCGCTGCATCGGGTAGAGCGCGTAACGCCCGGCGTCGGCCCCGGGGCCGATCGGGCACATCCAGACCGGCCAGATGCCGACCTCGCGCGCGAGGAACGCCAGGAACCGCGGCGCGTTCTCGATGGGGACGTCCACGTCCTGGATGACCGACTCGCCGTGCAGGCCGCGCAGGCGGTCGATCGCGCGGGTGAGGCCGACGCGGCTGTTCCAGCGCATGATCTTCGTGTACGTGCGCGAGCCCAGGCGCTTGCGCCCGTAGAGGGCGCGTACGAGCGGGTTCTGCGCGAGCAGGTTCTTCGAGCACCAGAACCAATCGGTGTCCCAGCGCCAGAGGAAGTCGTGGACCGTGAGCCAGTCCTCGCGCTTCCCGGCGATCGAGCGGTAGTAGATCTCCCGGCCGGTGTAGTCGCTCGCGTAGGGCGCGCTTTCGGCGAAGCGGCCGAGCGTGAGGTACAGCCGATCGGGCGCGAACAGGGTCCCGTCGATGAAGTCGGCGTCGTCCGCGGCGCAGTGGCGCTCGACGGCGTGGAAGTATTCGCCGGGGTCGCGGAAGGCGAGGTGCTCGAGGCGCACGAAGGGCTTCACCGGGACCGCGCGGGCCACCACGCGCAGCGCGTATCCGAGCGTTCCGTAGGAATTGGGGAAGCCGAAGAAGAGGTCGGCGTGCTCGTTCGCGGCGGTGCAGGTGACCACCTCGCCTTCGCCGGTGAGCACCTCGATCCGCTCGACGGTTTCGTGCACGAGCCCGTGGCGGTGCGACGAGGCCTCGATGCCCACGCCGGCCACGGCGCCGCCCAGCGTGATGGTCTTGAGCTGGGGAACCACGGCCGGCATGACGCCGTGGGGCAGGCATGCCGCCACGAGCGACTCGTACGTCGCCATGCCCTCGGCATCGACGCGCCCGGCGTCGCGGTCGACGCCGAGCACCGCGCGCATCGAGCGCACGTCCAGCCGCCGCCGCGCGGCGCCGCCGTGCCGGTCGCGGAAGAGGTTCGAGGTCTCCTTGGCGAGGCCGACGGGGCCGGAGCCCGCGCGCATGGCGCGCGCGAGCGCGTCGCGCCGTGCGGCGTGCGAGGCGAGCGCCTCGGCGCTCATTCGCCCGAGCGCCGGCCCGCCTCCCGCGCGCGCGCCGCAGCGAGCTCCGCGCCCGTCTCCCCGCCGGGGGCGTAGAGGAACGCGCGGCTCATCGGGTAGCCCTCGCGCGCGACGTTGCCCTTGGAGAACGTGATCTGGAAGAGGTGCGTGTGCCCGTGGGGCGAGCGGAACATCTCGGCGCATCCGTAGAGGTAGGCGCGCCAGACGCGCCGGAAGCGCTCGTCGAAGCGCTGCGGGTCGAGGGCGTGGATGCGCTCCCAGTTGCGCTCGAAGCGCTCGCCCCACGCATCCAGCGTGAGCGCGTAGTGGCGGCGCAGGTTCTCGATGTCGAGCACCTCGAGCCCGGCCTTCTCCATGGCGACGATCGTCTCGGCGAGGCTCGGGATCCACCCCCCGGGGAAGACGTGCTTGCGGATGAAGAACTCGGTCTCGTAGACGCCCACGTGGCCGATGAAGTGCAGCATGCCCAGGCCGCCGGGCTTGAGCTGGTCGGCATGGGCCTGGACGACCTCGTCGAGCTGGTCGCGCCCCGCGTGCTCGAGCACGCCGATGGAGACGACCTTGTCGTACTGGCGGCGCGCCTCGCGGAAATCGGCCTCGACCACCTCGAGCTTGCCCTCGAGGCGCCGGCGCGCGATCTCCTCGCGCACCATCTCGACCTGCTCGGTCGTCGTGTTCGTTCCCGTCACCTTGGCGCCGTGGAACTGCTCGGCGTGGAACATGAAGCCGCCGAAGCCGCAGCCGATGTCCACCACGTCGTCGCCGGGCCCGATGCGCAGCTTCCGGCACACGTGCTCGACCTTGTTGCGTTGGGCCTCCTCGAGGCTCGTCGTTCCTTCCTTCCAGTAGGCGCAGGTGTACATCATGAGCGCCTCGTCGAGCCACAGGCGGTAGAACGGCGTGCCCAGGGCGTAGTGGAAGCGCGCGTTGGCCTTCGCCTGGGCCTCGCTCGCGTTCGAGAAGCGCCACTCGTGCCAGCGATTGCGCAGCCGCACCAGCGCGCTCGGCCGGTCGAAGCCCGAGGCCATGCCGACGGCGAACGCCTTGCCGACGTCGCCCGCGACGTCCACGTCGCCGTCGAACCACGACTCGAGCAGCCCGATGTGCCCGAAGAGCGCCGCCCGCAACGCCACCCGCCGGCGGTTGTGGAACACGAGCTTGAAGTCGGGATGCTCGAGGGAGAAGGGCTTCACGACGCCTCCTTCACGCGGGTGGGCTTTCGTCCGAGGGCGCGCCGCAGCGCGGCGAGCGGGCGGGCGTTGAGGACCTGCTCCTTGCCGATCCAGCCCCGCCGCGCCTGCCCTACACCGTAGCGCAGGTCGGCCAGCCCGTCCACCGAGTGGGCGTCGGTGTCGATCGAGACGGTCACGCCCATGTCGCGGGCCATCCGGCAGTGGACGTCGTTCAGGTCGAGGCGGTCGGGCTGGGAGTTGATCTCGAGGCACACGCCCCGCTCGCGCGCCTTGCGCATCACCGCCGCCATGTCGAGCTCGCAGGGCTCGCGCTCGTCGATGAGGCGGCCCGTGGGGTGGGCGAGGATGTCGAGGTGCGGGCTGTCCATGGCCGCGAGCACGCGCCGCGTCTGGCGGTCGCGGGCGAGGTCGAGCTTGCCGTGCACGGCGCCCACGACCACGTCGAGCTTCGCGAGCGCCTCGGCGGGCAGGTCGAGGGACCCGTCCTCGAGGATGTCCACCTCGATGCCCTTGAGCAGGACGATGCCGCCGAGCGAGGCGTTGAGCGCGTCGATCTCCCGGCCCTGCCGGGCGAGGCGCGTCGCGTCGAGGCCCCGCGCCATGGCGAGGTGCCGCGAGTGGTCGGTGATGGCGAGGTACTGCATCCCCGCCGCCTTCGCCGCCAGCGCCATCTCGCGCAGCGTATTCCGCCCGTCGGTGGCGCTCGTGTGGGCGTGCAGGTCTCCCTTGAGGTCCGCGAGCGCCACGAGGGTCGGCAGCGTCCCTTCCCGCGCGGCCTGCAATTCGCCCTGCATTTCGCGCAGCTCCGGCTCGATGTAGGGCAGGCCGACGGCGCGATAGACCGACTCCTCGGTCGCGCCGGCGATGCGCTTCGTGCCGCGGAAGACGCCGTACTCGTTCACCTTGAGGCCGAGCGCCATGCCGAGCCGGCGCACCGCGATGTTGTGCGCCTTGGACCCGGTGAAATAGTGCAGCGCCGCGCCGAAGGACTCGGGCGGCACCACGCGCAGGTCCGCCTGGATGCCGCTCGCGAGCACGACGCTCGCCTTGGTGGTCCCGCGCGCGAGCACCTCCTTCACCTCGGAATAGCCCGCGAAGCGCTCGATCGCGCCCGCGGGATCGAGCGAGGCGACGAGGAAGTCGAGGTCGCCCACCGTTTCCTTCCTGCGCCGGTAGCTGCCCGCGACGGTGGCCCCGAGGTACCGGGCTAGCGGCTCCGCGTACTGCGCGGCCACAGCGAGCTTGAAGCGGCGCGACTTCGTGAGGCGCGCCTCGACCGCCTCGAGCAGCTTCTGCTCGCTCCTTTCGCCGAACCCCGGGATCTCGCGCAGCTTCCCCGAGCGGGCGGCGCGCTTCAGGTCCTCGAGGGAATCCACGTGCAGCCTGTCGTGCAGCGCCGCCGCGCGCTTCGGCCCGAGCCCGGGCAGGCGCAGCAGCTCCGTGATGCCGGCCGGGAAATGCGTGCGCAGCTCTTCCAGCGCGTGCATCCTGCCGGTGGCGCCCATCTCCGCGATCTTCGCGGCGAGGTCCTCGCCGATGCCCGCGAGCTTCGGCAGCTCGCCGCCTTCGGCGAGCCGCGCGGCGAGGTCGAGCTGCAACTCGCCCACGACGCGCGCGGCGTTGCGGTAGGCGCGGACGCGGAACGGGTTCGCGCCTTCCAGCTCGAGGAGGTCGGCGATCTCGTCGAAGGCCGCGGCGATGTCGGCGTTATGTACCGACGTCTTCGGGCTCATGCAGCTCGCCGCGGCGGATCCAGACGCCGCGCTCCTCGCAGTGGAGCAGCTCGCTGCCGGAGAGCACGTAGTCGCCGACCCGGAAGGTCACGCCGTTGAAGCGGCACGCGCCGCTCTCCAGCTCGCGGTCGAAGGAGATTTCCTCGTCCTCGTCGAAGATGGGGGAAGTGTCGAGCTCGGGGTCGGGGGCGCCGACCTGGGGGATCCTGCGCGTCATGGTGGGGTCTCCGTGGCTACGACCCATCCTAGCCCGGCCCGGTGCGGCGCGCTTGACGCCGATCAGGCCCGCGCCGCGCGTCTCTTACGCCCAGGCGGCCTTCGCGGCGCTCCCGGCGACGCACCACACCACGACCCAGAGGGCCGAGGCGCGCCACGCCGCGAGGATCGCGAAGCCAACAGCCGCGATCGCGAGATCGCCCACAGAGGCCACGGCGCTCTTCCACACCGGGTCGTAGAACGCCGCGGCGAGCAGCCCCACCACCGACGCGTTGATGCCGGCGACCGCCCGCGCCGCGCCGGGACGGGCGGCGATCGTGCGCCACAACGGCAACGCGGCGGACACCAGGAGCAGGCCCGGGAGGAAGATCGCGATCACCGCGCCGGCCGCGCCGATCGCGCCGGCGATGCGCGCGCCGAGGTACGCGGCAAGGGCGAACATCGGGCCGGGCACGGCCTGCGCCGCGCCGTATCCCGCGAGGAAATCGTCGCGCGAGACCCATCCTGGCCTCACGACCGTCTCCTGGAGCAGGGGCAGCACCACGTGGCCGCCGCCGAACACGAGGGCCCCCGCCCGGTAGAACGCGGAGAACATCGAGACGAGGCCCCCGGCGGCCGCGGCGAGGACGGGGAGGGCGACGAGGAGCACGGCGTACAGTGCGAGGAGCGCGAGGCCCGCCCGGCGGCCGTGGGGCAGCGGCGGAGGCTCGACGGCCGATGGCGCGACGCCTCGGCACAGCGCCAATCCCGCGAGGGCGCCGAACGCGACGACCGCGAGCTGCATCCAGGCCTGGCCGATCGCGAGGAGCGCGGCTGCGCTCGCCACCGCGATGCCGGCCCGCGTCGCGTCGGGGCAGAGACGGCGCCCCATGCCCATGAGCCCGTGCGCCACCACGGCGACCGCGACGAGCTTCAATCCATGCACGAGCACCGCCGCGGTGACGACGGGGATGTCGGGGAGCGCGACCGCGAAGGCGAACATGAGGAGCGCCGAAGGCAGCGTGAAGGCGACGAAGGCCGCCAGCGCGCCCGCCCACCCCGCGCGCAGCAGCCCGAGGCTGAACCCCGTCTGGGTGCTCGCCGGCCCGGGAAGGAACTGGCAGAGCCCGACGAGCTCGGCGTATTGTGCTTCCGTGATCCATCCGCGCCGCTCGACGAGCTCGCGCCGGTAGTAGCCGAGGTGCGCGATCGGCCCCCCGAAGGACGTGAGGCCGAGCCTGAGAAAGGTCGCGAAGACCTCCCCGGCGGAGCCGCGCGATGGGCGATTCATCTAGGCGTGGCGAAACGAAGGGGCTCCATGGTAACCGCCCGCCGGGCGCCGGTCCCGCGAGGGCCGTTGACCAGGGTCAATCCCGCGACGCCGCGATCCGGTAAGAGAGGGACATGAACGACTTCTCGGGCGTGCCGCCGCGCGCGCTCTGCCACCGCTGCGACCCCGCCGACGTCCCGTTCGAGACGACGGAGCAGGCCGACATCGGCGTCGGCGTGATCGGCCAGGACCGGGCGGGGCGCGCGCTGGAGTTCGGCTTCGGCGTCTCGGGCGAGGGCTACAACGTCTTCGTGATGGGCCCGCCGGGGACCGGCCGGCACACGCTCGTGCGCCAGATCCTCGAGCGGCGCGCTCCGGGCCTCGGGGCGCCTTCGGAGTGGGTCTACGTCAACAATTTCGCCTCGTCCCACGAGCCCGTGGCGATCGAGCTTCCGCCGGGGCAGGGATCGCGGCTCAAGGCGGACATGGAGCGGCTGGTGGCGGAGCTGCGCTCGACGATCCCGGCGGTCTTCGAGAGCGAGGACTACTCACACCGCGTCGAGCAGATCGACAAGGAGATCGGCGAGCGCCGCGACCAGGCCCTCGCCGAGATCGGCAGCGACGCCGCCAAGGACCAGGTGGCGCTGCTGCGCACGCCGGCGGGCTATGCGTTCGCTCCCATGAAGGACGGGGCGATCGTCGGATCCGACGACTTCGAGAGCCTTCCCGAGGCGGAGCGCGAGCGCTACGCCGAGGCGGTGAGCGCGCTCCAGGAGCGGCTCGAGAAGGCGATCCGCGACGCGATGCGCGGCCGCAAGGAGCGTGCCGAGCGCGTGCGCGCGCTCGATCGCGAGATGGTGCTGCTCGCCGCCGGGCCGCCCGTGGAGGAGCTGCTGCACCGCTACGTCGCCCTTCCCAAGGTCGTGGCGTACCTCGACGCCGTGCGCGACGACATCCTCGACAACGCCGAGAGCTTCCAATCCGCGCCCGAGGCGACCTCGGCCCTCGCCGCGCTCGGCGCGCAGCCGTTCAACACCGGACTGCGCCGCTACGCCGTGAATCTGCTCGTCGACCGCGGCGCCTCGAGCGCCCCGGAGATCGTGTACTGCGACCATCCCACCTACGCCAATCTGGTGGGCCGCATCGAGCACATCCAGCACCTCGGCACGCTCGTCACGGATTTCACGCTGCTCAAGGCGGGCGCGCTGCACCGGGCGAACGGCGGCTACCTGCTGGTCGACGCGCTGAGGGTCCTTTCCCAGCCGTTCGCGTGGGACGCGCTCAAGCGTGCGCTCCTGCGCCGCGAGGTGCGCGTGGAACCCGTGAGCGAGCTCTGGGGCGTGGCGGCCACCGTCGGCCTGGATCCCGAGCCGATCCCGCTCTCGGTGAAGGTGGTCCTCATCGGCGAGCGGCACTTGTACTACCTGTTGCAGGCGTACGATCCGGACTTCCCCGAGCTCTTCAAGGTCGTCGCCGACTTCGAGGAGGCGCTCGACCGGGACACCGCTTCCACGGCGTCCTTCGCGCGCATGGTCGCGCGCCTCGCCAAGGAAGAGGCGCTGCTGCCGCTCGATCGGGGCGGCGTCGCACGGGTCATCGACGAGGCCGCGCGCCGGGCCGCCGATTCGCGCAAGCTCTCCACCGACGTCGCGGCGCTGAACCGCCTGCTGCGGGAGGCCGATTTCCTCGCGCGCGGGGCGAAGCGGCCGGTCATCGGCGCGCAGGACGTCGCCGCGGCGACCGACTCGCAGCGCGCACGCTCCGACCGCCTCGAGCGCCGCGTGCGCGAAGCCATCGCGCGGGGCACTATCCTCATCGACACGGCGGGCGCCAAGGCGGGCCAGGTGAACGGCATCGCGTACGTTCCGGTGGGCGAGTTCCCCTTCGCGGAGCCCACCCGCATCACCGCAACGGCGCGCGTGGGCGAAGGCCAGGTGATCGACATCCAGCGCGAGGCGCACCTGGGCGGCGCGATCCATTCGAAGGGCGTCATGATCCTGTCGCAATTCCTCGCGTCGCGCTTCTCGGGGCACCGCCCCCTGTCGCTCGCCGCGAGCCTCGCCTTCGAGCAGACTTACGGGGAGGTGGAGGGCGACAGCGCCTCTCTCGCGGAGCTTTGCGCGCTGCTCTCCTCGCTCGCCGGCATCCCCGCGCGCCAGTCGATCGCGGTCACCGGCTCGGTGAACCAGCTCGGCGAGGTGCAGGCGGTGGGCGGCGTGAACGAGAAGATCGAGGGATTCTTCGAGGTGTGCCGCGCGCGCGGGCTCACGGGCGAGCAGGGCGTGATCATCCCGGCGGCCAACGTCGAGCACCTGATGCTGCGCGACGCGGTCGTGGACGCGGTGGCGGCCGGATCGTTCCACGTGCACGCGGTGGCGACCGTGGACGAGGCCATCGAGCGGCTCACCGGCGTGCCCGCCGGAACGCCCGAGCTGGTCGGCGAAGGCCCGCAGCGCACCGTGAACGGCCGCGTGGCGCAGCGCTTGCGCGAATTCGCGCGCCTCCGGGCCGTGGGCGCGGCGCCTTCGGCCGCGGGACGGGCGCGCAAGCGGGGACGGGCGCCATGAACGCCCGCCCGGCGTCGCGCCGCCGCTCCGACAGCCCCTCGGGCGAGGGAGGGCTCGGCACGCACGCGCGGGGGCTCCTCGCGCGCAATACCCTCGCGATCGTGCTCGCGGGCGGCCGCGGCACGCGGCTGCAGCAGCTCACGCAGTGGCGCGCCAAGCCCGCGGTCCCGTTCGCCGGCAAGTTCCGCATCATCGACTTCACGCTCTCGAATTGCGTCAATTCCGGGTTCCGGCGCATCGGGGTGTGCACCCAGTACCGGTCGCAGACCCTGATCCGGCACCTGCAGCGCGGCTGGGGCTTCCTGGAAGGGCGGTTCGGCGAGTTCGTGGAGCTCCTCCCCGCCGAGCAGCACGAGCGGGCCGAGTGGTACCAGGGCACGGCGGACGCCGTCTTCCAGAACCTCGACCTGCTGGGGCGCTTCGACGTCCGGTACGTGATGGTCCTCGCCGGCGACCACGTCTACAAGATGGATTACGGCAAGCTCCTCGAGGACCACGTCGCGCGGGGAGCCCGGGTGACGATCGCCTGCATCGAGGCGCCGCTGCGCGACGCGCAGTCCCTCGGCGTGATGCGGGTGGACGACGAGGACCGGGTCGTGGGATTCGAGGAGAAGCCGGCGAAGCCCACCGCGATGCCGGACCGCCCCGACCGCGTGCTCGCGAGCATGGGCGTGTACGTCTTCGACGCCCCGTTTCTGCAGGAGACGCTGCAGCGCGACTCCGCCGACCCCGCTTCGGGGCACGACTTCGGCAGGGACATCATTCCGCGGCTCGTGGCGCAGAGCCTGCCGATCTTCGCGCACCGCTTCTCGCGCAGCTGCGTGAACGTGGGTCCTTCGGGGGAGCCGTACTGGCGCGACGTGGGGACCGTGGAGGCCTACTGGGAGGCGAACATCGATCTCACGCACGTCGTCCCGGAGCTCAACCTCTACGACCGCGACTGGCCGATCTGGACCTGGCAGGAGCAGATGCCCCCGGCCAAGTTCGTCTTCGACAACGAGGGACGCCGCGGGATGGCCGTGGATTCGCTCGTCTCGGGCGGGTGCATCGTGAGCGGATCCACGGTGCGTCGCTCGCTGCTCTTCACCGGCGTGCGCGTGCACAGCTACTGCACCGTGGAGGATTCCGTGGTCCTGCCCGACGTGGAGATCGGCCGCCGATCGGTCATCAAGCGCGCGATCGTCGACTCGGGGTGCCGGCTTCCCGAGGGTTTCATGGTGGGGGTCGATCCGGCCGCCGACCGCAAGCGCTTCCACGTGAGCGAGCGGGGGATCGCCCTCGTCGTGCCGGAGATGCTCGGGCAGATGATCCACGACGCGCGCGGCACGCTCTGAGCGGGGCGCGCCCCGCCGGGTCCGAGGCGCGATTGACCCTCATCAACACGGCCTGCCCCGGGGCCGCCGACAATTCGATCATGACGCAGCTCGCGTCGGCGGAGGGGAAAGCATGGCGATCGGGGAATTGTGCACTCGGGATGTCGTCTTCGTGGGCCGGAACGACACCGTTGCGGAGGCGGCGCGCCTCATGCGCGAGAACCACATCGGCAGCCTCGTGGTGGCCGAGGGCTCGGGCAACGTGCGCCGGCCGGCGGGCATGATCACAGATCGCGACATCGCGGTCGGCGTCGTGGCCCTCGGGCTCGATCCGGAGTCGACGACGGTCGAGGCGGCCATGCGCGGCCGGATCGTTTCCGTGCGCGAGGACGAGGGCGTCGGGCGGGCGATCTCGCTCATGCGCGCCGAGGGCGTGCGCCGGCTGCCGGTGGTCGACGCCTCCGGCGCGCTGGTGGGCGTCATCGCGGCCGACGACCTGATCGACCTCTTCGCCGAGGAGATGTCGGGGCTCGCGGGAATGCTCAGCCGCGGGACGAACCGCGAGGCGCACGAGCGCGCGGCCGTCCGCGGCCTCTGAGGGAGGATGCGAACTCCCCGGATCTTCCTCTGCTACGCGCCGCGGGCGGGCCTGCGCTGCGCCGTCGCCTATCTCGCCACGGAGCGCGACGCCTATGGGTGGTTCACCGGCCAGAGCGATCGCGGCCACGAGAGCGCCTACTTCGTGCTCGAGGACTTCTACACCCCGCGCGAGACGCGCTACGTGGCCGTGCCCGAAGCCGACCTGCATTCGCGCTGGACCCGCGACGAGGCGATGTGCCACGAGCTCGCGCGCCTGCAGGAGGCGTTCACCCGGGAATGGCTCTTCTACCGGTCGGATCCGCGCGCGAAATCCGAGCTCGAGAGCTACGCGCAGGCGGAGCTCGCGAGCGGGGGCGGCGCGAACATCTGGTTCGAGCGCCTCAACCGCCTCTCGAAGCTGCAGGCGAACTGGACCTACTACTCGCACGATTGCGAGCATGCCGTGCTCAAGTACCTCGGCGAGCGCTGGCCGCTCGACTACCGCGTCGAGGAGGAATGAAGCGCGCCGTGGGGTGCCTCAGGGCCGCTTGTTGCGCGGCGGGCCGGCCTGGCGTTCGGCGGGAAGGTTGGAGCGATCGGCCGTGATTGCGCAATGCGGCCGGCCGTTCGCGATGTCGAAGGCGTTCCGCCAGTGGAAGGGCCGCAGCCGGCCGCTCACGCCATCGCCTTCCGGGGCGGTCTTCTCGATCTTCCAGCCGAACTCGCTGTCGGCGCGGCCGAAGTGCTCGCGCATTATCCAGGCGCCGCAGGCGTCCTGCCGCCACATCGATCCGTCGGCTTCGGACATCACCCGACCGTGCTGCCACACGTCCTCGACGAGCCGCTCGAGCTCGTCTTCCGTGAAATGGGTCTCGGAATCGGGAAGCCCGGCGCGCAGACGCGCGGCCTTTCCGCTTCCATCGGGAGAGAGAGGCGCTGCACCGCGCGTTCGGTTGGCGGGAAGGGTCTTGCGGCTCGCCATGACAGCCTCGAATCCGGGCCTGAGAATTGCATGATCCTCCCCCGTGGGGGCGGCCCGCTTGACGGGCGTCAAGCCGCGCCTCCACGGTCCTGCGACGATGGTCCCATGAAACAGGTGATTCCCGAGACGCCTCCCGAGTACGACGAAACGCGCGTGGTCGAGCGGCCCGACGGCTTCTACTGGCAGACGAAGGACGGCGCGCGCGAGTACGGTCCCTTCGCCACCCTCCTCGAGGCGGTGCAGGACATGCAGGCGCAACCGGAAGAGGAGGTCCTCGAACCGGGCGAGACGCTCGAGGAGGCGGAGGCCGAGATCGGCATTTCCGACTGGATCGATCCGGAGACCGGCGAGCCCGCCGAGCAGGACGGCCGCTACCTCGAGGAGCATTGACGACGGGCGCGGGGCGCCGGCAGCGGCTCGCGATCGTCGGATTCGGGCGGCTCGGGCAGGCCTGCGCGAGCGAGGCGGCGCAGTCGTTGTCGGCGATCGTCGCGGGCGTCGTGCGGCGCCCGGGTTCTTCGGGCGGTCTTCCCGCCCCGTTTTCGCGCATTCCCGCCGCGACGCACCTCGGGGCACGCGCGAGCACGATGGCTGTCGAAGAGTGGGTCTGGAGGTTCCAGTGAAGGCTTTCGTTCGCCTGCTCGCCGTCGCCGGGACGGCCGGGGCCGCGCTCGGCGCGAGCGCCGACGACGGCGCCATGGCGCGCCTAGCGCGCGACCGCGGCTGCACGCTGTGCCACCACGAGGAGCCTGCCGGCCCCAACGCCGTCATCGCCTCGGCGCCGAGCTGGCGCGAAATCGCCGCCCGCTACCGGGCACAGCCGGGCGCGGAGGAGCGGCTGGCGAAGGTCGTGGTCGGCGGTTCCGACCCGGACCGCCGCCACTGGAAGAACCAGGCCGCCTTCGCGAGCATGCCGGCGAACGGGGTCGAGACGACGCCCGAGGAGGCGCGGGAACTGGTGCGGTGGATCCTCTCGTTCCGGTGACGCCCGCCGCGGCGCCGGCCATCGAGGCGCAGGAGCTCACGCGCCGCTTCGGCTCGCTCGTCGCCGTCGACCACGCGAGCTTCCGCGTCGAGGGCGGGGAGGTCTTCGCGCTCCTCGGCCGCAACGGGGCCGGCAAGACCACGATGATCAAGATGCTCACGACCCTCATCCCGCCCACCGCGGGCGGCGCGCGGGTCGGCGGCTTCGACATCGAGCGGGAGGCCGCGCGAGTGCGGCGCATCATCGGCTACGTCCCGCAGGCGGTCTCCGCCGACGGCGAGCTCACCGGCTACGAGAACCTCAAGGTCTTCGCGCGGCTGCACGACATCCCGCGCGCGGAGGCGCGGCGGCGCATCCACGAGGCGCTCGAGTTCATGGAGCTCCTGCCGTTTGCCGACAAGCTGGTGAAGACCTATTCCGGCGGCATGATCCGGCGGCTCGAGATCGCCCAGTCCACGATGCACGATCTGCGCGTGCTCTTCCTCGACGAGCCGACCATCGGCCTGGACCCCGTGGCGCGGGTGGCGGTGTGGGAGCTGCTCGAGAGGATGCAGGCGCGCTCGCGTTGCGCGATCCTGCTCACCACCCACTACCTCGAGGAAGCCGAGCGCCTTTGCGGCCGGGTGGCCATCATGAACCAGGGGCGGATCACGGCGCTGGGGACGCCCCGCGAGCTCACGGCCGGGCTCGGCCCGGGCGCCACCTTCGAGGAAGTCTTCGAGCGCTACACCGCCGCGGGGGGCGAGTCGCTCGCCGCCTACCTCGACACCTCGCGCGCCCGCGCCTCGGCCGAGCGCCATGGCTGAAGAGATCGCGCGCGCCGCGCCCGCCTCGGCGCTCTCCTTCCTGTCGAAGATGCTCGCCATCGCCGAGATGGAGGTGCGCAAGCTCCGCCACGACCCGACGGAGCTCGTGAGCCGCGCGGTGCAGCCCGCGCTGTGGCTGCTCATCTTCGGGCAGGTGATGAGCCACGCGCGCGCGATCGACACCGGGGGCCTTCCGTACCTCGACTACCTCGTGCCCGGCATCCTGGGGCAGAGCGTGCTCTTCATCGCCATCTTCAACGGCATCTCGGTCATCTGGGAGCGCGACCTGGGGATCGTGCACAAGTTCCTCGTGAGCCCGGCCCCGCGCTCCGCGCTCGTGCTCGGCAAGGCGCTGGGCGGCGGCGCGCGCGCGCTGGTGCAGGCGGTGGTGGTGATCGTGCTCGGCGTGCTTCTCGGCGTGCACCTGAGACTCGCGCCGGCCGCGCTCGCCGGCGTGGTGGTCTTCATCGTGCTCGGCGCGGCGGTCTTCAGCAGCTTCTCGCTCTTCATCGCCTGCATCGTGAAAACGCGCGAGCGCTTCATGGGCGTGGGGCAGGTGCTCACCATGCCGCTCTTCTTCGCGAGCAACGCGATCTATCCCACTTCGCTCATGCCGCGATGGCTGCAGGCGATCGCGCACGGGAACCCGCTCACCTACCAGATCGACGCGCTGCGCGTCCTGCTGCTGCGCGGCGACGGGGGGCTGCCGCAGCTCGGGCTCGGCCTGGATTTCGCGGTGCTCGCCCTGGCGCTCGCGGTGATGGTCGCGGCCGCGGCGCGGATCTACCCGAACATCGCCCGCTAGACCGCGTCGGCCATCGGCTTCCTCGCGCCTTCCGACGGCAGGGCGCGGGCGAGCGCCTTGAAGTCGGCCCACTGCATCGCGGGCCAGATCTCCGAATGGGCGCGGCCGTAGCTGCGCACCAGCACGGAAACGCGCATGGCGGTCTCGATGTCCGGCGCGGTGAAGACGTCGACGTAATCCCAGGGCCCGAGGACCGCGTAGTCGGCGATCCAGTCGACGCCCGGGCAGTCCTCGCGCACCCGCTCGGACACGTGGCGCTCGAGCGTCTCGAACGACCGGGGCTGGTGGAGCGCCTCCTCGGAGACGCGCGTGAGCATGACGAAGAGGGGCATGGGCACTCCTTTCAGGTGGGAGGTGCGGTGAGTGAGGGGCGCGCCGCGAGGTCGGGCTCGCCGCATGCCGCGAGGATGTCCGAGCGCACCGCGTCGCGCAGGCGCGCGGCCGCGGCCCAGTCGGTACCGTCGGCGCGCCGCGGCGCGCCGATCGCGACGTGGATCGCGCCGCGCCGCGGCAGCCATTGGTCCCCGCGCAGGACCGAGCGGGTTCCGCGAAGCGCCACGGGGACCACGGGCGCGCCCGCCTCCGCCGCCGCGACGAAGGCGCCCATGTGGAACGGCATGAGGCCCAGCGCGCGTGAACGTGCCCTCGGCGAAGAACACCACGGCCTCGCCCGCGCGCACGAGGTCCACCAGCACGCGCTCGTCCGCGGCGCCGCGCTCGGGATCGAAGCGCTCGACGTAGACCGCGCCGGCCGCGCGAAGCACGAAGCGCGCGAGCGGGATGCGCCCGAGCTCGCGCTTGGCGACGAAGCGCGCGGGGCGTGGGAGCACGGCGAGCAGCACGGGAGAGTCGATGTAGCTCGCGTGGTTCACGACGATCACGGCCGGGCCCGTCGTCGGCATGTTCTCGAGGCCGTGGACGGCGAGCGGCAGTCCCGAGGCGCCCGCCATCGCGCGCGCGAGCCCGTGGAGGGCGCGCCAGCGCGGCCTCGCCGGCAGGAGCGTGGCGCAGGTTGCGGCGGCCCCCAGCAAGGCGGCGGCGCCCCACAAGTAGGCGGCGTAGGCGAAGTCGCCCGCGCGGCGCAGCCAGCGCCGCAGGCGCGCGACGGCGAAGGAAACCGCGAAGCGCGCGAGGCCCCGCCAGGCCGCGGGCTCGCGCTTGCCCCCGAGTCCGCGGAGGTAGGCCTCGCGGCTCGCGGCCCGGCGGATCTTGCCGCTCGAGGTCTTGAGCACGGTGTGGGGCCCGGCGACCACGACCTCGTCCACGGGAGCGCCGAGGAGCGCGTGCGCGGTCGCCGCGACGGAGGCGCGCAGCGCCTCGCGCGCGGGGCCGGGGAGGAGGCGCGTTTCCGCGACGACCACGACCTTCTCGGTGCCGGTCGCGGGATCGGGCACGCCGAAGACCGCGACGCATCCCTTGCGCACGCCCGCGAGGTTGCCGATGGCCTCCTCGAGCTCGTAAGGATGCACGTGCTGGCCGCCGCGGATGATGACGTCCTTGGCGCGGCTGGTCACGAACAGGTCCTCTCCCGCGACGTACCCGAGGTCGCCGGTGTCGAGCCAGTCGCCGTCGAAGAGCTCGCGGGTCTTGCCCGGATTGCGGTAGTAGCCGCTGGTGGCCGAAGGGCCGCGGAACTCGACGCGCCCCTCGGAGCGCTCGGGCAACTCGCGCCCGTCCGCACCCACGATGCGGATGTCGTGCCCCGCGAGCGGCGCCCCGCATCCCACGAAGCGCAGCACGTCCGTCTCGCCTTCCTGCGCCGCGACCGCGTCTCCTGTGGACATGAGCGGGGCGCGCCGGACGCGATCGACGCGCGGGCCGCGGCCGAGCGGGGGAAAGGCGAGGCCCACGGCGCACTCGGCGAGGCCGTAGACGGGCGTGAGCGCCTCGGGCCGGAGGCCGTAGCGCCCGAAGCGCTTCGCGAACCGCTCCAGCGTGCCGGGGCTCACCGGCTCCGCGCCGTTGAACGCGATGCGCCATGACGAAAGGTCGAGCCCCTCGAGGTCGCGCTCGTCGACGCGCGTGGCGCAGATCTCGTAGGCGAAATTCGGCCCCGCGGAGAGCGTCGCGCGGTAGCGCTGGATCGCCCGCAGCCATCGCGAGGGCCGGTTGAGGAATGCCGTGGGCGGCATGACCACGAGGGGGAAGGCGCAATAGAGCCCGCCCATCCACGCGCCGATGAGGCCCATGTCGTGGTAGAGCGGAAGCCAGCTCACGAACACGTCCGACGGGCCCGCGCCCACGGTGCGCGCCATCGGGCGGATGTTGGCGAGCAGGTTCGCGTGCGTGAGCACGACGCCTTTCGGGTCCCCGGTGCTGCCCGAGGTGTACTGCAGGAAGGCGATGTCCGAGGCGCGCGGGCGCGGCAGCGGCGCGGCGGCCTCGGCGCCCGAGAGGTCTCCGGCCGTCGCGACGTCCGCGAGCGAGGGCACGAGTCCCTGCAGCATGCGCGCGATCCGCTTGCCCTCGGCGATCGTCACGAGGAGCACGGCGCGGCAGTTGTCGAGGATGCGGGCCTGGCGGCGCACGTGCTCCTCGATCTGCGTCCAGCGCGCAGGCGGATAGATGGGCACCGGGATGGCGCCTGCGAGAACGATGCCGAGGAAGGCGCGGAAGAAATCGCGGCCCGTGGGAAGCATGATGGCGACGGCCTGCCCCGCGCCCACGCCGCGCCGCCCGAGGCCGGCGGCCACCGCGAGGGCTTCGGTGCGCAGCTGCGCGTACGTGACCGTCTCGCCGGGCCCATCCTCCTCGCCGAGGATCACGAGGTGGGTGCGGTCGGGATGCCGCTCGACGTGCCATTCGAGGACTTCGACGAGCGTCGACGCTCCTTCGGGAGCCTCGGCCTCGGCGGGCGCGAGGACGACGGGCGCGGCGCGGGCCGGCTCGATCGTCCGGGGCGTGCCCGCGAGGATCGCGCGCAGGAGGTCGCCCGGCGTCTCGGCCGCACCGAGAAGGTGCTCGGACAGGCGCACGTCGAAGGCACGCTCGATGCGGAGAAGCAACTCGACGCGCGCCAGGCTGTCGAATCCGAGGTCGCGGTCGAGCCTGCTGTCGAGGCGCGGGGTCGCGAGCCGGGCCTGGCCGGGCTGGGACTCGCGCATCAGGCTCGCGATGATCCCGAGGAGGACCTCCCCGGAGCGCTCGCGGCGCTCCGAGGGCGCTGCCACCCTGCTTCGATCGAAGCCTGGGTCGTCCCCCACGGCACCTCCGGCGAGGCGGAATCGCCCTTTGCTACAAAGCTATGCCGCTCCCGCGATGCGGCTTTGACCGAGGTCAAGCCTGCGGACGCGGCCCGGTTCAGCATGGAGCCATGCAAGTTCCTCTCCAGATCACGATGCACAACATGCCGCGCTCCGAGGCCCTGGAGACGCGGATCCGGGAAGCCGCGGACAAGCTCGGGCAGTTCCATCCGCGCATCATGAGCTGCCGCGTCACGGTGGAAGAGTCCCGCAAGCATCACCGGCAGGGCCGCCAGTTCGGCGTGCGCGTCGACGTGCGCGCGCCGGGGCGCGAAGAGGTGGTCTCCACGCTCCATCACCACGAGGACGTCTTCGTGGCGGTGCGCGACGCCTTCGATTCGGTGCGGCGGCAGCTCGAGGAGGTCGTGCGCGAGGCGCGCGGCGACGTGAAGTCGCACGCGCGGCCGCGGCAGGGGCGCGTCGCCCGGCTCGACCTGAACGAGGGCTTCGGGTTCATCGAGACGGAGGAGGGCGACGAGATCTATTTCAGCCGGGACAACGTCGTGCAGCCGTCCTTCGACCATCTCAGGCCCGGGACGGAGGTGCAGTTCATCGAGGAGGCGGCGGGCGACGGCGTCCAGGCGAAGCGCGTGAGCGCGGGCAAGCACCATTTCGAGAGCTAAGGGGGAACCTGAACCATGATGACCAGGGACGAATACGTCGCGAAGCTCAAGTCGCAGCTCGATCGCTGGAACGCGGACGTCACGCGCTGGGAGACGGAGGCCAAGTCCGCGCAGGCCGATATGGGGAAGCATTATGCGAAGCAGCTCGAGATCCTGCGGGCCCAGCGCGAGAAGGCGCTGTACAACCTGAAGCTCCTGCAGGGCGCCTCGGCCACCGCCTGGGGCGAGCTCGCGAAGGGCGCCGACGAGGCGTGGGAGCGGATGCGCGAGGCGATCGCCCAGGCGCGCACGCATTTCGAGGCCGAAACACCGGTTGGCAAGAGGCACTGACCGCACCGGGCCACGCCGCACGGCGGGCCCGCGAGTGGATTGAGTGGATTGACGGAGGCAAGCCATGACGGAAGTCCAGGTCGCAAGAGAGAAGCTCCTGCAGGATTTCAACGATGTGGTCGCGGACACGGAGCAGCTGCTCAAGTCGGTGTCCTCGGCGGGCGGAGAGAAGACGCAGGCGCTGCGCGCGAGCGTCGAGCAGAACCTGAAGCTCGCGAAGGAGCGGCTGCAGCAGATCGAACGGGCGGCGGTCGACAGGAGCCGCATGGCGGCCAAGGCGACCGACGAGTACGTCCACATGCATCCCTGGCAGTCGATCGCGATCGCCGCCGGAGCCGGCGCGACCGTTGGCATCGTGCTGGGGCTGCTGCTTAACCGCCGCTGATCGTCCGGCGCCGTGGACTCGCAGCCTACGCCGTCGGGCGCGGGCCTCGGCGCTTCGCTGCGCGCGCTGGGCGCGACGCTGCTCGAGATGCTCGGCACGCGCGCCGAGCTCGCCGTGATCGAGCTGCGCGAGGAGGCGGACCGCCGCAAGGAAGGGCTCGCGCTCGCGATGGTGGCGGGCATCTTCCTCGCGCTGGCGATGCTCCTCGCGGCGCTCTTCGTCGTGCTCGTCTTCTGGGACACCCATCGCCTGGCCGCCCTCGCGGGCGTCACGGCGCTCTATCTCGCCATCTCCGCGGCGGCGTTCCTGCGCATGCGGGCGCGGGAGCGCGCCGCGCCGCCGCCCTTCGAGGCGACGCTGCGCGAGCTGGCGGCCGACCGGGAGCTGCTGCGGGGACGCGATGAGTGACCGCCGCGACCTGCTCGCCCTGCGCAAGGAGGTGCTCGTCGCGCGCTGCTCGCTGCAGCGCCTGCGCCTCACGGGCGAGGCGGCGCGGCTCCGCGAGAGCCTGAGCTGGCCGCGGGCCGTAGCGGCCGCCGTGGCCTCGTCGCGGGCCCGTTCGGCGCTCTTCGGGCTTCTGTGGGCCGTGGCTCGCGGTGGGCGCGTCGCGCGCATCCTGCGCATCGCCGCCATCGCACTGGGCGTGGCGAAGGTCGCCCGCGCGCTGCTCGCCGCCGCGAAGCCGGCCCCGGAGGGTCAGGTCGGGCCGGCCGAGCCCACGAGCGCGGCGAGCTCCCAGTCGCCGGAGGCCGCGTCGTAGCGCAGCACGAAGGTGCGCCCGTCCTGCACCCTCACCTTGAAATACCGATGGTCGGGCGCGAGCCAGCGGTCCAGGATCTCGACCACGGGGAAACGCGTGCTCCCGAGCGTGAAGGCGCGGGGCTCCTCTTCGCCGCGATGGCCGGCATAGCACTCGACGTGGATCTTCATGGCGCGAGCCGTCTCCGCCCATGATACCGATCCACGAGCTGCTCGCGCGCATCCGCTGGGACCCCGAGTTCGGCCGCGGCCGCTTCGAGATCGGCTACCTCGACCACCGCCGGGGCGCGCTCGTGCGCCTGCCGCTCGATCGCATCGAGGTGCATCCGGAAGAGCGTTTTTCCTTCGAGGCATTCGAGGACGACGGGACCGTGCACACCGTGCCCTATCACCGCGTGCGCGAGGTGCGGCGCGACGGGGAGGTCATCTGGCAGCGGCCGTCGCGTGCGCCCGCGCGCAAGCGCCGGGGCGCCGGCTAGCGCACGACCGGCTCGCCCTCGCGCTCCGATCCGACCGGCGTGCGGTCGAACCCGCGGCCCTCGTGGGGCGCGGGCGCTCCGGCCGCCTCGATGGCGAGGACGCGCTGCACGGCCCCGAGGACCGAGTCCGGGTTGAGGCTGATGGAATCGATGCCGGCGTGCACGAGGAATTCCGCGTACTCGGGGTAGTCCGACGGCGCCTGGCCGCAGATGCCGATGGGGCGCCCGTTGCGATGCGCGCCGGCGATGGCGAGCCGGATCGTCTCCATCACGCCCGGGTCGCGCTCGTCGTAGTCGAACGCGACCAGCTCGGAATCGCGGTCGACGCCGAGCACGAGCTGCGTGAGGTCGTTCGAGCCGATGGAGAAGCCGTCGAACCAGCGCGAGAAGCCGTCGGCCTGGACCACGTTGTTGGGGATCTCGCACATCACGTAGATCTCGAGGCCGTCCTCGCCGCGCTTGAGCCCCAGCTCGGCCATGCGCCGCACGACCTGCTCGGCCTCGGCGACGCGGCGGCAGAACGGGATCATGAGCTTCACGTTGTCCAGGCCCATGGCCCCGCGCACGCGCTGCATCGCGGCGCATTCGAGCGCGAAGCCTTCGGCGTAGGCCGGATGCGCGTAGCGCGAGGCGCCGCGGAAGCCGATCATGGGGTTGTCCTCGCCGGGCTCGAACCACCGGCCCCCGAGTAGGCTCGCGTACTCGTTGGTCTTGAAGTCGGACATGCGCACGATCACCGGGCGCGGGTAGAACGCCGCGGCGATCGTCGCCACGCCTTCCGACAGGCGCTCGACGAAGAAATCGGCGCCGCTCGCGTGGTTGCGCGCGAGCCTCGCGAGCTCGGCGCGCACGGCCTCGTCCTCGACGCGCTCCGGATGCAGCAGCGCCATCGGGTGCGCCCGGATGTGGTTCGCGATGATGAACTCCATGCGCGCGAGGCCCACGCCCGAGGTGGGGAGGAAGGACAGGTGGAACGCGAGGTCCGGGTCGCCCACGTTCACGAGGATCTTCGTGCGCGGGCGCGCGAGGCCCCGGGTGTCGGTCTCGCGGGTCGTGAAGGGCACGCGCCCCTCGTAGACGCGTCCCTGGATGCCTTCGGCGCAGGAGATGGTGATGGTCTCGCCGTCGCGCAGCCTCGTGGTCGCGTTCTCGGCGCCCACGACGGCCGGGATGCCGAGCTCGCGCGCGACGATCGCCGCGTGGCAGGTGCGCCCGCCGCGGTTCGTCACGATGGCCCCGGCCCGCTTCATCACGGTGCCCCAGTCGGGAGAGGTGGTGTCGGCCACGAGCACCTCGCCTGCCTTGAAGGCCTCGAGGTCGGCGGCCTTGCGCACGACGCGCACGGTCCCGGCGGCCACCTTCTCGCCCACGGCGCGCCCCTGGACGAGGACCGCGGGCTCGCCCTCGATCGTGTACTCGGTGAGCACCGTCGCGCTGCGGCGCGAGGCGACGGTCTCGGGACGGGCCTGCACGATGTAGATGCGCCCGTCCACGCCGTCCTTGGCCCATTCGACGTCCACGGGAAGCGGGTGGCCCGCGCGCTCGCTCAGGTGCTGCTCGATGCGCACGGTGTGCTCCGCGAGCGTGAGCACGTCCTCGTCGGAGAGGCAGAAGCGCCCGCGCTCCTCCTCGGAGGTCGGCACGTTCACCGTCGCGCGCTTGAGGACGGCCTCGCCGTAGACCATCTTCATCTTCTTGTCGCCGAGGGTGCGCCGCAGAACCGCGCGCTTGCCGCGCGCGAGCGCGGGCTTGAAGACGAAGAACTCGTCGGGATCGACCGCGCCCTGCACGACGTTCTCGCCCAGTCCCCACGCGCCGGTGACGAACACCACGTCGCGGAAGCCGCTCTCGGTGTCGAGCGAGAAGGACACGCCGCTCGCGGCGAGGTCC
>Ga0187776_10000076_pt1 | contig 48042 bp, 42 predicted proteins | sample 0216_BV02_MP12_2_FD_132426 | JGI IMG/M metagenome (GOLD analysis project Ga0187776, IMG submission 132426) | Tropical peat soil microbial communities from peatlands in Department of Meta, Colombia - 0216_BV02_MP12_20_MG | ecosystem: Environmental > Terrestrial > Soil > Wetlands > Peat | place...
ACTGTGAGACTGTTTCTCCGCAAAGTGCATTTCGCTTTCCAGCGACGTGAAACGCTGGATGATCTCGTGCACCCTCAGCGACATGTTGTGTATGGTCTCGATCTGTTCGCGAACTTCTCCGGAAAGCGCTCCCGGTTCGAGCAAAATCAGTTCGGAATTTCCCATGATGGAAGTCAGGGCGTTGTTCAGGCTGTGCCGCATGTCGAGCATGTAGCGGCCGAGTGTGGCGTGCTTGTGATTGTCAGTGACCGCCTGCTCCGCGCGTTTAGCGCGTTTCACTGCCTCCACCCGCCGCAAAGCCTCACCCGCCAACAAAACTAGTGCGTTGACCCAGCCCTCATAGTCATTCAGCACCAGGACCCGCGGATGCGTGCCGCGTACGCTCTGCGCCTGGCCCGACCCATGCGCGACAAAAAGTACGGGACGCTGTTGATAGTTCAGTGCCTTGAGGACTTCAGCGGAATTTTCCTGGCGGACAGTGCCGACGATAGCCAGATCAAAATCGATGGGGCAGTTTGCCGGCCTCGTCTCCGACGTGATCACCACAAAGGCAGGAACACTTCGTTCCGTCTGCCAGCGCGCCATCACGGAATGCGTGAATTCAGGGTCGTCGGAGAAGATCAAAACGGTTGGTTGGTTCACCTTGAGATCTCCGTTACGACGGTGTCCGCTCCCGCTCCGCTGGTTGGCGAAAGCGGGGGGACACGTCGAACTGGGAGAAAGGGAGTGCAAGATGCCAGCCAAAACGCCATCAAGCCCGAAGTAAGGTAAGTAGCTGATTTCAGGGCGAAAATTAATAGGGCAGCAGGGGAGCGGTAGGCCTGTGTCTCAAGGTGAAATGGTTTCTCGGTCTCACCATATCAGGCGGAGAAGCAGAAATTTGAACTGGGACGAGTTCGGGATCCTCAGGCTCTCTTGTGGGTTTGTTGAGACCTGAGCTGCCAGGAATGAAATTGAGGTCTAGCTCATATTTACCACTTCGGTGACCCCAGCTCCCCGCGGCAGCTCAATGTTGTAACGCTTCAGCTTGCGATATAGAGTGGCGCGACTGATACCCAGCATTTTCCCAGCCAGCACCTTGTCGCCCTTGGCCTGCTCGAACACGCGCCGGATGGTCTCGCGCTCCAGATCTTCGAGATTGGAAGACGAGGCGGACACATCGCCTCTTATGACCGGCAGCCCATCCGATGAGGCGCGAATGGCAGGCGGCAGATCGTGCACATCGATAGTCTGATGATTGCCTAGCGCGATCGCGCGCTCGATGCAATTCTCCAGCTCGCGGACATTTCCCGGCCAATCGTACTGTAGTAAACAGTTCATGGCGGCCGGAGTGAGCTGAATCTTCGAATTCGTTGCGTAGCGAGCCAGAAACGCCTGCACCAGGGCAGGTACGTCGGAACGGCGCTCACGTAAAGCTGGCAGATTGATGGTCACCACGTTCAATCGGAAGTAGAGATCCTTGCGAAAGGTTCCGGCGCGGTAGGCAGCTTCCAGATCGCGATTGGTCGCGGCGACTACGCGCACATCCACTTTGATCCGATCGTTGCTTCCCACGGGACGCACTTCTTTTTCTTGCAGGACACGCAACAGTTTGGCTTGCATCTCCAGCGGCAATTCGCCGATCTCGTCAAGAAAGATGGTTCCTCCGTCAGCAGCGCGGAAGAGACCCTCTTTGGACTTCAGCGCGCCTGTGAACGCCCCTTTTTCGTAGCCGAACAACTCGCTCTCGATCAGTGTCGGCACCAGCGAACCGCAGTCCACAGCCACGAACGGCCGCTTTCGCAACGAGCCCCGGAAGTGAATGGCCCTCGCTACCAATTCCTTGCCGGTTCCGCTTTCACCGCTGATCAGGACTGGCGTGCGCGTGTCTTTCAGCCGAGATACCATTCGCAAAATATCCTGGATCTTGGCCGAGGATCCGTCGATGACATTCAACTCCATTTCATTGCTGACCACCTGGCGCAGATATTCGTTCTCCGCCACCAGGCGGACCTTTTCTTTCATCCGCTGCAGAAGCAGCTTCAATTGCCCGGCGCCAAAAGGCTTGGTGATGTAGTCATAGGCACCCAGCTTCATAGCTTCGACGGCGGATTCTATTGAGCCATGGCCGGTGATGATGGCGAACTCAGTGCGAGGAAGTAATTGTTTGCCCTGGCGCAGCAACTCGTCCCCGGTCATGTTGGGCAGCATGCGATCCACGAGCACAATGTCGGGAGATTCCGTCTCCAGCAAGGCCAGCGCACCCTCGCCGCTCTCTGCCTCGACACAATCGAAGCCCAGCGAGGCGCCGATGGTCATGCACAGCTTGCGGATGCTTTGTTCGTCATCCACGATGAGGAAGTGTATGCGGAATTCGTCGGTCATTTAGTATCGTCACTTTTGACAACGCAACCGTAACTGCAGATCCGTCGGCCGCTCCGGACGGCCTCCTGGATTGCAAGCACGTCGTGTCGCGACGCTGCGGCTAAGAACCTCGGCTTTTTCAAAACTGGCATTACGGCTCGCCGACCACTCTCTGTACCACCGACATCAACTGCTGAATGCGAAAAGGTTTTTCCACACAGGGTGCACCGGTACGCGTGAGTGTGGCCGCAGTTTCCTCATTCACGATGTCGCCGGTAATGAAAATCAGCTTCGAGACCAGTTCCGGGCGGTGGGCTGCCAGCCAGGCGTGAACGTCAGAGCCATCCACCCCACCGGGAGTGCGCATGTCCGACACCACTCCGAGAAAGGCTCCCGACTCGAGGACCCTCAAGGCCTCGACCCCGGTGGTTACGGCAATCACCTGGTAGCCTCCCCGTTCCAATGCTGCACGAACGAACGACATGACCGAAGGCTCATCCTCGATCACCAGAATCGGCGGTTTCCCTGCAGCAATTGGGCGGGCCGGAGTCACTGCATTGCTCCAGCTTCGGCGCCCGCGGCGGGGGCGGTCTCCTGATCTCCAGGCAACGGCAGGCGGACGATAAAAGTGGCTCCCGGGCTGTCCGCATTGTTGCGGCAGAAGATTTCGCCCGAGTGTTCGCGAATGATGCCGTAGCAAATGCTCAAGCCCAACCCCGTACCCTTCCCCACTTCCTTGGTGGTGAAGAAGGGATCAAAAATGCGCTCCGGATAGAGAACTCCATTGCCATTGTCACGGAAGGAGACTTCTGCGTAGCCGTCCCCGTAACTGGTTGCGATCTCGATTACACCAGGCCGTTTTGCCTCCAGCACTGCATCGTAGGCATTGTTCACGATGTTCAGAAACACCTGCTGGAGTTGGTGGGAATCGCCGATCACGTCAGGCAGGGGCTCGCTGAACTTCTCCACAACGCGTACCGCATGATTGGCAAAATCGTAAGATCGCAGGGCTAATGTCTGGCGCAGAATAGAATTCAGCCGCACCGGCTGGCGTTGTGGTGGCATCTGCCGGGCGAAGCTTAAGAGGTTTTGGACAATCTGCTTGGTGCGCTGGCCCTCCTGCAGAATCACCTGCAGATCCGCTTTGGCAAATTCGGGAATATTTGGGTGCTCCAGCAGAAGGTCGGCAAACCCCAGGATCGCCGTCAGGGGATTGTTAACCTCATGAGCGACTCCCGAAACCAACTGGCCCACCGCGGCCATTTTCTCGGTGTGCATCAGCTTGGCCTGCAGCATAGCTGCATCCGTGATGTCCGTCATTACCACCACAATGCTGTTGACTGCGCCAGACTCATCTCGCATGGGGCTGAGGTTGAGAGCAAACTGCCCCACGCGGCCCCGACCCAACACAATCGGAAGCTCGAGGTTATCGACCTGCTGGCCTCGGGTGGTGGAAGCCAACGACTCGGCCAAGCTCTCGCGCCTGCCCGGGGGGACCAGTTCGGTAAGCCTTTGGCCGATCAGATCTTCCTGGCGGTAGCCTCCCGCTTCAAAACAGCGCCGATTCGCATAGCTGATGCGCCCCCCAGTGTCCACTACCAGAATCATGCTTTGCGTAGCGTTTAGGATCTTGTTGTTGAAATCGCGCTGCCGTTGCAACTCAGACTGGAAGTTCTTCTGTTCGGTGACGTCCAGAATCAGACCGCGGTATTGCAGGGTTGCTCCCTGCGAATCGCGAACCGCGAAGGCGTTCTGCAAGGTGTGAATCAAAGAGCCGTCTTTCCGTCGCAAAAGCTCTTCATAGTTGCGTAGGGTGCCGGTCTTCTCTATTTCACGGCGAAAGACCTCACGGTGCGCGGGCGAAGCATAGAGCTGCGGCGCTATATCGATTTGCAATAACTCGTCGCGGCTGTTGTATCCCAGCATGCGAACCAGGGCGTCGTTAACTTCGATGAACCGCCCCTCGGGGGTGGAAAAGAACAAGCCTTCCTGGATGGTGTCGAACAACTCGCGATAGCGACGCTCTGCCTCACGGCGATCAGTAATGTCTTTAAGCACGTGAATCGTCTGAAAGCCTTCGTTGAGCGCGCCATGAATCCGCGAAGTGGAAACCAGGTAGGTGCGTTCGAGCACGGGATGAATGTATTCATCGGCACCATCCAGCCCTACCCGGCAGAAAGGACATGGTTGCGTGCTGTGATCAGAGGCCATGGCCACCAGCGCACGCATGCTGATTCCAATCAATTCCGGCGGGCGGACCCCGATGAAGTCCGCCAGGGTGCGGTTGACGCGTAGTACGGTGTTGTTCTCGTCGTGCACGACGATGAAATCTGTAATGGCGTCAAAGATCTCCACCCAGTGGCGATTAGCCTGATCCATGCGAGTAAACAGGCGGGCATTTTCCAGCGCCACCGAAGCATGGGCGGCCAGCGCAGTCAGCAGACTCTTTTCCGGCTCGGCGAGGGCTTCCTGGCGATCAATGAGACACAGCATTCCGATGATGTCGCCATCGCTGCTGCGCAACCGGGCTACCGTCAGTTCCTCCCATCCCAGGGATCCAGCGAGTGCGGGCCCGATGAGCCCGGCCGCGTTGCCCGAGCTGATCGGCTCCGCGGACCGCGACGCCAACTCGGTTAGAGCGGCATTGAGACGGCGGACTAGGTTGCGATCGCTAATGCTGGAGTTTTCCGGAAGAACCACCGTTTCGAGGATGGAACGCTGTGCCAGAGCCAACACTCCTGCCCTGGCGTCTAGCATGTCGGCCGCTCGCTCCGTAAAACTGCGCACAAACTGAGGCAAACGCAGCGAAGAATTTAGCTCGAGCGAGAGCGCCATCAGGTTTTCTGCCCGCTTACGGTTCTGCTGGGAGGCATCGATGCGCAGCACGGCTTCCAGCAGAGGAGCCACTGCGTTTGCCAGCAGCGTCGCACGGCGCGTATCTTCCGGTCCAATCGCATTCCCAGCCAACTTGTCGAGCAGCAATACGAAGCCCATGGGGCGGCGATCCTGACCGGCCAGCGGCAGGGCAAAGTACTGCTTCATCTTTAGTTGAGAAGCTACCCCGAGGTCCGCGAGTGGTTCCCTGGTGACATCCTCAGACGACACCGGCTCTGTGCTGGACAACCACAATTTGGTGAAGAACTCGGGCAGCGCTACGCGAACCGGACGGACATTATTCGCTTCAGCTAACCAACTCACCGTCGCCTGGCTGTTGTGCAGCAGCACCATAGCCGATCGCCGGAATCCAAGAAACCCCGCTGCCCTTACGAGCAATCGCTGATAAAACTCGTCCAACTTCCTGATTGCACTCAGCTCGGCGGTAATGCCCACCAACTGCTGCAACTCTCGCGCTCGCAGCTCGCCGACTACGGAGTCTCCAAATAGCGCAGCCAGAATCGTGATCTGTTGTATAAGTGCGGGATCTGCTTGTGGAGTGCTCGCGGAACATACGAAAAGAAGCACCCCCTGGGGTTGATCGCCGACCAGCACGGGTGCGGCAATCGAGTGCGGGTTTCCGGGCACTGTCGCCGGGGCCGGTTGGGGAGTTGCACTGGCATCCGAGACGACTCGCCGAGAGCGCAGGGCCTGCCAAACGATCGGACGGTGACCAGGGTCGAGATGCCGGTCACGGGTGGCTGCCGCTTCTGGGCCATTCCCTCCTGCCCCTACCAAAACATCGGAAGAGACAGCCTGCCAGAAATAAATAGCGCCAAGGCCAAGAGCCTCGCGGCTGGACTGACAGAAAAGGTCAATCAAATACCTAAAGTCGTCATTCTCCGATGCCACCCGCGTTAGCTGCAGCAGCAACCGCTGGAAGGAATCGAGGCGAGCTGACGGGGGAGAAGCGGCATCGTTCTGTTGGCCGATCATCATGAGAAAACAAATACTTAGCGCACTGATTTCCGAAGAAGCTCTGCTCTGTGGAGGTCTGCAAAAGTACTCTGGAATCTCATTTTGAGTCAAGGAATTTGGCTGCAAAGTCTACGGATTGGCAACCACTTGCGAACAACTGCGCCTGATCTCAGCCTGAGATGTAACCTCCCTTTCATCAGACCTTTGAGACGAACTCTGTTCCAAAGAGCGCCCGTTTCTGCTAGCAAGAGGCTCTGTAAGCAGTTGTCTACCAGTGACTTACTCCTGCGACGCCACCCTTAGGCACCCTTTTCATAGGCTGGCATCAACCGTGCACGCATTCTTCGGCTGGACTCTATTCAGGCGAGGAGGACGAGTGTCTGCCAGCAATGTCATTCGCTGCTTGAGCTGTAGCGCAACAGCGGTCGTTCTCTGCCTGCTGATGGTTGCCGCATCACCGTCGCGGGCTGCCGACGACGAAGAGCTACGGCACCCCAAGAGCAAAGTAGTGCCGGTTTATCCAGAACTGGCCAAGAAGATGAACATCACTGGCACGGTAAAGCTGCAATTGGTGATTGCGCCCAATGGAGTTGTAAAGACGGCAAAGGTGATCGGCGGCCACCCTGTGCTCGTGGAGTCCTGTGTGGATGCAGTGAAGAAGTGGCGTTATGAGCGCGCCGCAGGTGAGACCAGCGCCACGGTGGAATTCCATTTTGACGGTCAGTGAGGGTGGTTTTCCCTCCACTGGCGCGGGTTGGACTTAGGGTTGGCGGTCGTAGGAGTGGCAATGACGATTAGCAAACGGCTGTACAAAAACTTCGGAATACTGCTGGCGATCGTGGTGGTGCTCTGTCTGGTGAACATTGTGGCCGTGCAACGGGAGCACTCGGCGCGTAATGCGGCGGCGCGATCCTGGGAACTGGCACACTCGAGCGGCGAGATTCGCAATCAGATGATGGCTAATCGCCAGTTCCTCAACAATTACCTGTTAAGTGGGGATAGCCGCGAGATCGGCAATCTGGCTGATGGGACCAGCAAGCTGCACGAATTGATCCGCCAGGCCACCGACAAGGTGGGTTCCGAGCAGCAGCGCTCCACCCTGGGCAAGCTGAACGATGCCGAGCGCCAATGGGAAGAGGGCTTCGCACGGCCGCTAATGGAGAAGCGCAGACAGGTCGATGCCGGCGATGCGACTGTCAGTGACCTGCAGATTCTGTATCTGCAGCTGAATCCCGGCTCGTGGATGCAGTCCTCCACGGTCTATATCGACCAGGTTGACAATCTGACCAACAAAGAACTGGAAGATCAACGGCACACAGATTCCATCGCAGGTACTGTAACCCTCTTGCTGGCGATCCTGGGCACACTGGTAGCGCTGGTCCTGGGTGTACTGATTTCCTACCGGACTTCGCGCTCGATCACAGACCCATTGACCCATCTGATGACCGTGGCCCGCGAGATCGGCGAATCCGGTGATCTGGACCACCAGATCGACATGAACCGCGAAGATGAGATTGGCCAATTAGGGCGCACCTTCGCCAATATGGTCTCCTATTTGCGAGAAATGTCATCTGTGTCAGAGGCCATTGCCCGCGGCGATCTCACGGTAGAGGTCCGGCCGCGCTCCAACCGTGACACCTTGGCGCTGGCATTTATGCGCATGGTCGAAGGCCTGCGCTCGCTGGTCAGCAGCGTACGCGACAGTGCCTCCCAGGTGGCCAGCGGCTCCAACCAGGTTTCCAGCGCCTCGGAAGAATCTGCCAAGCTGAGCGTGCAGGCTTCGTCTTCCATCGACGAAGTGACCAGCACCATGCACGAGATGAGCGTGAACGTGCAGAACATGGTGAAGAACACGCAAATGCAGGCTTCCAGCGTAAGCGAGACGTCCGCTTCCATTGATCAGATGGTGGCCTCCATCCAGCGTGTGGCCGATACAGCCAGAGTGCTGCTGGAAATCTCGCAGCGCTCGCGTGAGGAAGTGCAGGCCGGCATCGGCACCATGCAGAAAACCACTGAGGGATTGAATCGCATCAACGGGTCCATTCACTCATCAGCCGAAATTATCGATGTGCTGGGGCAACGTGCCGACGATATCGGCAAGATCATTGAGGTCATCGATGACTTGGCCGAGCAGACGAACCTGCTGGCGCTGAATGCCGCCATCGAGGCTGCCCGAGCCGGAGAGCATGGCCTGGGATTTGCCGTGGTGGCCGACGAGGTCCGAAAGCTTGCGGAAAAATCCGCGCAATCCACCAAAGAAATTTCCGAACTCATCCAGAGCATCCAGAAAGAAGCGCAGCGAGCCGTGGAGAACATGGAGAAGAGCACTTCGATCGTCAACGAGGGGCTGAACATCGGCAGCGACCTGAGTGGAGCGCTAAAGAAGATCTCCAATGTCGTAACTGAAGTCTTCAAGTTTGCCCAGGAGATTGGAGCTGCCACTAACGAACAGTCGCATGGCTCCGCACAAATTGCTAAAGCGACCACGCGGCTGAATGAGATCACGCACGAGATCAACTCCTCAGTGGAAGAGCAAGCCTCGGGAGCCCAGGCGGTAGTGATGGCCATGGAACGCATGCGCGAAATGGTGCAGCGATTTACCTCCGGGTCTGCTGAACTGGCAGCTTCGTCCGAGCAGATGTCGAAGATGTCACGCATGCTGATGGAAGCCATGGATCGATTCGTGTTGGAAGGCGTGAGTGGAAGCGCAGCTTTCAAGGGCGAGGCCTTTGCTCATGGCAACGGACGCGGCAGCAACCCGGGATCGGATTTCCGGTCCATTCCCGCGCAGGTGGTCTCGCGCCGCTGAGAGGGACGTGGATGACGAATGAACATCATATCGTCGGCTTCCGCATCGGAGCAGAAAGCTTTGGCCTCCCAATCTCTCTTGTGCACGAGATCGTGCGCGTTCCTGAAATCACTGCCGTACCGGAATCGCCGGACTTCGTAGAGGGTGTCATCAATCTGCGTGGCAAGATCATTCCCGTGGTGGATCTGCGAAAGCGGTTTGGCGAAGTCAAAACTGTTCCCAATAAGAAGAATCGTGTGATTGTGGTAGAGCTGAATGGCAAGCTGGTTGGTCTGGTGGTCGATGCTGCTTCTGAGGTATTGAAGCTGGCGGCCTCCGCGGTTGAACCTCCTCCCCAGATATTCGAGGAAAACGAACTTAACTACGTCACAGGAGTGGGCAAGCTCGATCAGCGGCTGATCATTTTGGTGGACTTGCAAAAAATCCTGCAGCGCGGAGATCTGCACCGCCTAGGCGAATTGGACAAGGCGCCGGGGACCACGGCGTAGAGGCAGCACAAATGCCAGCATGCGGTTAGGCTGGCACTGGTGGCAAAAAGAGATTGCGAGTAAGGCATGGCAACCGCGTCAATCCAGCTGACCGAACCGGAACTGAAACTTCTGCAGACACTCGTCTATCAGGAGTGCGGGATGTACTTCGACGAGCGCCGCGCCCATTTTCTTCAGGATCGTCTGCAACGCCGCCTGCGGGCCTGTCGGCTGGATTCTTTCTACAGCTACTACCGCCTGCTCACAAGCAGAGATGGGAAGGCCGAGTTAGCGGCCTTACTGGAAATTCTCACCGTCAACGAGACCAGTTTCTTTCGCAATAAACCGCAGCTGGAGCTGTTCCAGAAGGTGGTGCTGGAAGAAATCCTGCATCGCAAGCAGGAGCGCCGCGATTGGACTCTGCGGGTGTGGAGTGCGGGATGCTCCACCGGCCAGGAGCCGTACACCTTAGCTATGCAGGTTGCCGACGCCCTGGCTTATTACTATTTGCGGAATCCCTTGCCCTTCGATATGCCCACACCGAAGCCGCTGATTCCTCCGCCCTGGCGGGTGGAGATCGTGGCTTCCGACATCAGCTACGCTGCCCTGCGCACTGCACAACAGGCTGTTTATTCCGAGGTGCAGATGGAGCCGGTGGACTACATGTTTCGCCTGCGCTACTTCGACAAGCTGGGCGAGCAGTACTCCGTCAAACGGGCGGTGCGTGATGTAGTTCACTTCGACTTCCATAACCTCAAGACCGAGTACCTTCCCCAAAACAACGACGTGATCTTCTGCCGTAACGTGATGATCTATTTCGACGAGGCAGAACAGAAGAGGCTGATTGAGAAGTTCTATCGTTGTTTGAACCGCGACGGCTATCTTTTTGTTGGCCACGCTGAAAGCCTCTTTGGCCTCACTGAACGCTTCCGCATGCTCCATCAGAACAACGGCACCGCGTACCAGAAAATCGAGGTGGAGATGTGAGCTTCTTCTCCGATGAACGGGCGGCCGAGTTGCGCGAGCTGTTCTTTGAAACGGCCCAGGAGCTTCTTCAGGTGTTGAACGAGCAGGGCCTCGAACTGGAGAAACGCCCTGCGGATGAGGAGGTGGTCCGCAACCTGCGAAGGACCGTCCACACCCTGAAGGGAGACTCCGCCGCCTGCGGCTTTCGTGAGCTCAGTGAGTTGGCACATGAACTGGAAGATGTGCTTACACCTGAAATGGCGGGGCGGGCAGGCACCGCTTTAGCGCAAGTCGTGCTGAGCGCAGCAGACATGTTTGATGCGCTCGCGGCGGCTTACCGTGGCAAGATGCAGCCCCCGAATGGCGATCCCTTGCGCACTATGATTGCGCGGCTCGCCCAAAAGCCTGCCCCTGGCCGGCCAGAGAGTTCCCATCCAGCTTTTTCGTGGAGCGAGTACGAGCAACTGACCATACAGAAGACTCTGGATAGCGGATCGCAGGTTTTCAATATTGCGGTCACCATCGACCCAGCTTGCCCTATGCCAGCTGCCGGAGCCCAACTGGTGCTGAACGTTTTGGGAACCAATGGCACGATCCTGGCGAGGCGTCCAGAGGAAGTAAGCGGCGAAGCTCCAGTCGAGCGTCTGGAAGTGGCTCTGTCCAGCGTTCACGCGGCAGATTGGCTCGAAGGCAAATGCAAAATCCCGACCGTCGTCGAGCGAGTGTTCGTTCGCCCCTGGACTGCTGATGTCAATGCGCAGCCCCCTCGTGAGGCACTTGCGCGCGAAGATCTTCTGGAGATCGCTACCCAGAAACCCAGCCATCACCCCAGCACTTTCAGTCTCGATCCTGAGGATTCGATTTTGGCAATCACTGATCGCGGCGTTGCTGCCGTAGATCTCCAGCCCGCTCCCGTTTCAGAAACTACCTTGCGCGTCGACGCGGAGCGCATCGACGCAGTGATGAACCTGGTAGGGGAGCTGATCATTGGCAAATCTATGCTGCACCAGGCGGTAATGGAATTCGGCCGCCGTTTTCCCAAGGATCCCCTGCACACCCGGTTCAGCGATGCAATGTCGCACCAGGCGCAAATGCTGAATTCCCTGCAACGCTCCGTAATGAAGATCCGCATGGTCCCAGTCGAGCAGTTGTTCCGCCGGCTACCCCGGATTATCCGCGACACTGCCAAACGCTGCGGCAAAGAAGTGGAAATGCGTGTCTCGGGCCAGGAAACAGATCTGGACAAGAGCATTCTGGACGCGCTGGCAGAACCGCTCACCCATTTGGTTCGCAACGCCGTAGACCATGGCATTGAGTTGCCGCAGGAACGCGAAGCCGCCGGGAAAACTCCTCGCGGCACGATTCAGCTGGACGCATATCATCAGGCAAACCACGTAGTGATCGAAGTTACAGATGATGGCGCCGGCATTGACCCGCAAAGAGTGGTCGCCAAGGCCGTGGAGCGCGGTGTGATCTCGCCCGAAGACGCCGCGCGGCTCTCTGAACAGCAGAAGCTTGAACTGATTTTTGAATCCGGGTTCAGCACTGCCGAGGAGGTCACAGAGGTCTCCGGCCGTGGCGTGGGCATGGATATTGTTCGCAGTGTCCTCAGCCGCCTGAAGGGGGAGGTCTCGATTGAGAGCAAGATAGGGCGTGGCACCACTTTCCGTCTCACCCTGCCGCTCACGCTGGCAATCATCAAGGCTCTGCTGTTTCGGGTCGGAAAGCAGATCTACGCCGTTCCTTTGGGAGCGGTAGTCGAGATCACCCGTGCCGGGGAAGAGGACGTCCATCTCGTCGAAAACCAGGAAGTGCTGCGCCTGCGTGAACAACTGGTCACGCTGATCCGCCTGAGTCGCATGCGCGGAGGGGAAACGTGCCCACAAAAATCGCGCTTCTTTCTGGTCGTGGTGGCCGTAGGCGATCACAAATTCGGGTTAATCGTGGATCAACTCGTGGGCGAGGACGAGTTGGTGATCAAGGCGCTGGACGATCATCTGGTCGCCACTGAATTGGTCAGCGGGGCTTCCATCCTCGGCGACGGCACCGTGGTCTTAATCCTCAACCTGCAAGCAGTAGTAGAGAAGCTAGGCCGGACAACCGCTTCACAGATCATGGCTTCACGCGTCGCCAATCCCAAGCGGGTGGAGGCTTCTGCATGAAGAACACGGTGCGAGTGCTGGTCGTCGACGATTCCGCGCTGATGCGCAAGCTTTTGCCGCAAATCATCGAGCGCGATAGCTCGATCCAGGTGGTTGGGACCGCCATGGATGGCGCATTTGCCTTGGACAAGATTCCAGAGCTCAAGCCACAAGTGGTCACTTTGGATCTAGACATGCCGCGCATGGATGGCATGGAGGCCTTGCGCGTCATCGCCCGCAAATATCGTCTGCCGGCGATTGTGGTCAGTGCCCATACCACGGAAGGGGCGGCAGCTACATTTCGCGCCCTCGCCATGGGGGCCTTCGACTTCGTGGCCAAACCGAAGAACACGACCACCGACATGGACGCGATCGCCAAGGACCTGATTGCCAAGATCAAGGTGGCGGCCAAGAGCCAGCCGGTTCAGTTGCCGGAGCCTCGGTTGGTTGCACGCGGACCCAAGGCACAGCGTCTCAATGCAGCCACGCGGGTCATTGCTATCGGCGTTTCGACTGGCGGACCCCAGGCTCTGCAGTATGTACTGACACAGCTGCCGCCAGATTTCTCTGGGGCAATTCTGATTGTCCAGCACATGCCAGAGGGCTTCACCGGTATGTTTGCGCGACGTCTGGACGAACTCTGCGCCATTGAAGTGCGCGAGGCGCGCTCCGGCGACTTGTTGTTAGGGGGTCGGGCGCTCATCTGTCCGGGAAATCGCCATATGCGTGTGAAACGGATGCCGCTGGGAGATGTGGTGGTGCTCAGCGATGGAGAACGCATGAACGGGCACCGTCCCTCAGTTGATGTGCTGTTTCACTCCCTGGCGCAGGAATTGCGCGAAATCGGGATTGGAGTGCTCATGACCGGCATGGGAGAGGATGGCGCCGATGGCATGCGGGCGATTAAGTTGGCGGGCGGATTCACGATCGCGCAATCCGAAGAATCGTGTGTGGTGTACGGCATGCCACGAATGGCGGTGGAGCGAGGGTACGCGATGCGCGTGGTGAATCTGGAAGGCCTGGTGAGTACTCTGCAGGCCCAATGCAACAACAATCGAGTGCACATTCATGCCGACCCGGTCGGCGAAAGTGCGGGAGATTCTAGACATTAGCAGAGGAAGTTCTGGGACCACTAAGGGGTCGGAGGAAGGTATGGAACAATTTGCCCCACTGATTCGAAGCAAGGACATGCGGCCCATCCGCTACCTTGTCGTCGATGACTCCGTCTTTGCGCGCAAGAACCTGGCACGCATGATTGAGTCCTTCGGTGGACAACTGGCGGGGGAAGCGGGGGATGGCTGTACCGCCATCGCCGAGTACGGGCGCACTCAGCCCGATGTAGTGCTGATGGACATTACGATGCCGCAGATGGAGGGCATCGAGGCGGCCGAACGAATTGTGCGCCAAAGTCCCGAGGCGCGCATCGTGATGGTTTCCTCGGTGGGCTATCAGGAAAACATTATTGCCGCTCTGCAAAAGGGAGCGCGCCATTTTGTCCAGAAACCGGTGAAGCCCGAAGTGCTCTACGAGGTGATCAAATACGTTCTGGGTGATGAAGCCACGGTGGGCGCTGTGCCCGCGGGAGTATCCCAGTGAAGATGGATCTAATCCAGCCGTTTATCAATGCAACCGATGCGGTTTTGGCTGAGACCTTGCAGTGCACCACCAGCATTGGCACAGTCAGCATGGAGCAAGAGGCATATTGTCTGCATGGAGTGGCCGCGCTGATCGTTGTTCAGGGTGACATCGAGGGTCGCATCATTTTCGACCTCGAGCCCGAAGCGGCCAAGGCCGTGACCCAACGTCTGGCAGGCGGCAACGATTCCGCAGCCACGCCGGAGATGGTGCGCGAGGCGATCTGCGAATTAGCTAACCAGGTAATCGGCAATGCAGTCACGGTGCTGAACGACCAGGGCTTCCACTTCAAAGTTCATCCTCCCGAGATCCACACTGCAAGCCATGGTGGGGCCAGTTCGGAGGATACGGAAGCCCTAGTCATGTGTTTTGATACCAGCAGCGGCATGATCTTCATGAATATTGCTATGCGGTATAACCACCGCCGAAAACATGACTCCGTGATGGTGGGTTGATCGACCGCAGCTTCAACCTGAAACCATCAACGCTAAGCCACTCGATGCTGCTTAAAATGCAAGCCCTTCCGGTATAGTCCGTCGCTTCCCACATCAAAGACCCGGTTATAACGAGCGCGGAAATTCTCCTGGGCCGCGCTGGCCGCAAGCTCAATCAGTTCCTCTTCGGAAAAGTGTCGCCGCAACTCAGCAAAAAGCTCATCGCTCACGTTCGACGGAGTATCGGCCATGGCGTCTGCCATGCGCAACAATGCAGCTTGCGCCGCGGTGAAGCCATCGAGATTCCCGTCGCGAATAGTGGCGATCTCGTCATCGCTCAAGCCATACATTCTGCCACCGGCAGAATTGGCATCGATTCAGAACGGACACCCCACACGTAGCCGGTTGCACTGCAGCGAATCCCGTAGGACAACCTCACCCCCAAACACCGCGCCGCCCGCCAGCATCGACATCGCGGTCCACATTCTTGCTACTGCACGACCAGGAAAACTGGGCTCGGCGAAGCAGAGGGAACGGTGGCCGCGACCGTGTCATCGGTGGTGCGAATGACCGAGATGTTGTTGGAATCGCGGTTGGGCGTGAACACCTTGGTGCTGTCAGGGGAGGAATCGATCCAGTAGGGCGTGGTTCCCACGGGGATCGTCTTTCGAAACGCCAGGCTGATGGCGTCGAATACGGAAACTGTGCCGGCAATGGAGTTGGCAACGTAGAAGCGAGTGCCATCAGACAGGGCTGTCACAGCACGCGGACCTGCATCGGTATTCAAGGTAGTAATCAGGGTGGGAATTGTAGTTCCCGCATTAAAGACGCTCACAGTATTGGAAGCAAAATTAGCTACATAGAGGCGGGTTAAGCGCGGATCGTAAATCACCTCGGTTGCTCCGCTGCCAACATTGAGTGTGCCAATCACAGTATCTACGTTGGGATCGATCACCGAAACGGTCCCGCTTCCCTGGTTCAGTACGAACAACAGCGGGGTCGGAGACATGACAGCCCAAACTGGCGAAGAACCTACCGTGATCGTCGTTTGTATGGAGTTGTCAGAGGTATTTATGACAGTAACTGTGCCGCTATCCTTGTTGAGGCAGTAAACTTTCTTACCATCAGGCGTGATGGCTAGCGCCACCGGATTATTTCCCACAGGAACCACCGCGGTGGCCGCTTGAGTGAGCCCGAGTGAACTGAGAGCTGCCACTGTGTTGTTGCCCGCGTTGGCCACGTAGGCGCCAGTTCCGGCAGTCAACACAAACACCGGTCCCGAACCTGTCGCCAGTGCCACCGTTGAAGGATCAGTGGTTATTAAGCGCGGAGAATAGGTTGTAACCGTATCGTCCACATTATTGACTACAAACGCTAAGGATTGATCCGAACGCAGGGCAGCGTGTACAGGATTCCTTCCTACCTGACGGTTCAACACGTTGCTATCGCCTGAGACATCCAGATTGTTCGTAGTCCCAGATGCGCCTGCATTGTTGTTTACCACCACTACCGTATGAGTTTCCGCTGGGTTAGGAGTTGGCGTCAGGATTGGCAGCGCAACTGGGCGGAAAGTATCCCCACACCCGGTTAAGAGACACACCAGCAATAACAGAATCACCACCACCGCCGCCGAATTCGGCCGGTTAAGTCTGCAGGTGCAAGAAAGCAAGGAGGCCACTTCTTTGACTTTGTCCATGAACCCGAGATTGAGACTTGAATTCTTTATTCTAGTGGCTAGAGCGTTCTGGACGCAAAGACGAGACTGTTTCGCTCAAGCCTGCACTCATCTTCTTCCTACCACCAGAAGCGTGAACGAATCCGGCATAATGCTCGCACGCGGACGGGGCTGCTCAGCGCTAGGCGCGGATGTGGGTCCGAACTGCGCCGTAACCAGATAAATGTTATGTGTCTGGGGATCAAAGGCTGAGGTGCGGGCTCCGCGCGCGGTTTCAACGTTCTCCAGCACACTATATCTATCGGGAGAATCCTGATGAATCAGAGTCAGAGTGCCATCGCCATTAGAGCTGAATGCGATCTGGTTGCCGGGATCGAATCCGGTGGCATCGACGCCGGCACCGATGGGCAGGGTGCTGATCAACTTGCCGGACTCTGCATCGACGATCGCCATGAGTTTGTTGCTGCAACCGGAAAATAGCCGATGAGTCTTCACGTCGATCGCCAGGCCCGTAGGCTCCTCACAGGGTTTCAGCGGCCAGCGATTTAGCACCGTCAGCTTGCGCGCGTCCAGAACTGCAATTTCGCTCGTGCTTTCAATGTTCACATATACACGACCAGTACCATCGGCCACCGCGAATTCGGGTTTGCCACCGAGGCTGATGGTCCCGACGGGATTGCCGGAGTTGGCATCAATGGCGGTTGCATCCTGGCTGCGTCCGTTGAAGGCGAATATACGACCGGACGCTGGATCATAAGTAATGGCGTCGGGACCATCCCCGGTCTTGGCGTGAGCTGTGGTGGCAAGCGTTTTCATATCGAAGATGGCGACATTATTGGCGCGACCGCAGGAGATGAACCCTTTTCCTCTGCGATCAACCACATCAGAAAACCGCTCCCTCAGTTCTGGAACCAAAGCGATTCCATGCACTCCGGGTGTGTCCGCAATTTCGCCCAACAGCTTCCCACTGTCGGGATCGACGACCATCACTCGAGTCGCACGCGCGATGTAGAGTCTGCGGGCGCCAGCATCCAAGGTCAGATAATCCCAGCCGCCGTCGCCGCCGAGAACATATTTGTGAATTACCTGATATTTTCCAGCTGATGTGCCCTGCGCTTGACTTCTCGGCACGAAAATTCCGATGAGAGCGATCGCGCAGAAGAGCTGCAAAAATCCATAATTGACCCTTTTGGGCCATCTTGCCGCAAAGTATGAGCCCGAAGAGTGCATAATCACTCCGCTGAATCGAGAATACAAATGTCGTTTCGAAGGTCGCCCTAGGAGAACCGGCGACGATGCTCCTTGAGAATGCAATGGTCCATCACTACTAAAATGCCAGCCTGGCGAGCTTTTTCGGCGGCTGCCTCGTGGACAACGCCTTCCTGCATCCAGATCGCCGGGATCTTCAACTGAATGGCGTGTTCTACAACCTCGGGCACGAACTGAGAGCGCCGAAAGACGTTTACAATATCGATCTTCTCCGGCACCTGCAGCAATGAGGAGTAGGATCTTTCCCCCAGAACATGATCGACGTTGGGATTCACAGGAATAATGCGATAACCCTGCGTCTGCATGTAGGCGGCCACGCCGTGGCTCTCGCGAAGCGGGCTATTGGAGAGCCCAACCACGGCAATGATTTTGGCACGCCTCAGCAGCTCAGCAATGGGATCGGACCCGGGCACTCGGGACCTCCAGAACTGCCTTATTGTACAGAGGCAAAGTGGATGGAGCCAAAAAGGGCACATCACCAGCGCAGTGTAAGGAGAGACTCTATGTTGAATGCGATGAAGATTATGACTTTCGTTCCCACCCGCAACCCTGAGGCCGCACGCTCCTTCTACGAAAAGACACTGGGCCTTCGTTTCCTCAGTGATGACAAATTTGCTCTGATCTTTGATGCCAACGGGATCATACTGCGGTTGAGCCGGGTGCCGGAATTCAAGCCGGATCCCTTCACGATCCTGGGATGGGAGGTTCTCGACATTCAGACCGCGGTCGCCGAGCTGCAGACGAAGGGGGTCCAATTTGAAAAATACGGGTTTCCGGGCCAGGATGAGCACGGAATCTGGACGGCGCCCGGCGGTACCAGGGTTGCGTGGTTCAAGGATCCCGATGGCAATGTATTGTCATTGACACAATTCGTTTAACGGGCTCCAGTCTATTCTCGTTTCTTTACAGTGTTCTTTTCGCGGAACAGCTTGAGCGCCACTTTGCGCAATGTGTCTGCGACATTCTTATTGGCAGAGAGGTCCTTCAGATCCCGGACAATCAGGCTTTTAACCAGCGTAAGCGACAGGTCGAGGGGACAACGCGGGTTCGAACACAGGGCCTTCATCACCGGATAGAGCTTTATGAATTTCCGTTTTCCGGCTATACCACGAAGAACGTTCTCAGTAACATTCTTCATGGTGGCGAATTGCTCTGCTTCGGAGTCCGTTAGCTTGGGCGACTCGAGGACTGCTGAGGAAACAATCTTTGCTCCGTCGCGAATCAGGATGAAGCGATCCTCGCGGTTGCCTTTCATTGCCAATTGAACCCGCTCTCCCACAGTCAATCGCGCAATCCTCTGCAAGTTGGACAAGCGCTGGGGTTCCACCTGCGATTTGGCCTGCGTATGCCTGGCCGCAACCGATTGCTGGATCTCTCGCGTCTCGTCGTCCGTTAAATCGGTCAACTCAAACGGCTTCGCCTCTGCCTCTGCGATCTCCGCCGCATGTTCGGCATGAAAACGCGCGATCTCGCTTTCGATCTGGAGAATATCGGTTTCGCTGTCATCAATGCTTGGAATGGACAAGGGAGCAGTTTGGATTTCGAGGGGAGAACTGGGTTTGTCGAATTGTGCGAGCATCTGCTCAACCTGCTCACTTTCAGCGGGCAGCAGGTGATGATTAAGACTCAACGTTCTCAGCACCTTCTCAAGGCCGAGGGCACGCTGGCTGGCAAGAAGGAGGCTGAGCGTCTCGCGGGACTTGCTCTCCGCCAGTTCTACGAGACGGGCTTCGGGTACTGCGGGATTTGCCAACAAGGAGGGCAGCAGCTTGGGACGAATATTGGACGGTGAACTCAAGTATTCCAGGACTTCGGCGGGAGTGGCAGGATCCTGGCTGGCGCGGATCAGCGAATTCTCGTCCCATCCGGCAAGCGTAAATTGCGCCTGCTCGCCAAAAATGGGATGCTGTGCCAGGCACACCAGAATTTCCAGCGTTTCCGATTCTGGGATTGCGAGGGCTCCAAGCGCCGCGGAACGCATCATGTTGGCAGGGACAGCCGAGCGCCTGATCAGTTCAATCAACCGCGACAAGCCAATTCTCCCAGCGTGCCAGAAAGCTGCTCCAGCTTTGCGACTACGCCTTCCAGTTCGTCAAGGATGCGGCCATATCCCGCTTCCAATCGGTGATTTGAACCTTTACGGCTCTGCGCTTCGCGAAATGCCTCCACGATCGTCCGATAGTACCAGAGTGTGCCTTTCTTCTTGCCGCTGAAGCGTTCCCAGACGCTGTCGCCCAGGCGGCGGAAGTCGGACAATATCGTGCGCGCATTATGCAACTTGTCAGCGGCGGAAACAAAGCAGACGTCGCTGTCCGCCAGCTTGCGGACGTGCTCGATGTATTGGCGCTTGCGCTCCAACCAGGGCGGTTTAGGTGACTGATCGCTATCCGTGCAGCCGTCCACGATGTGGGCCACCCGCGCACCGAACTTCTGTCGGATCTCCTCCAGTCTGGGCTTTCCGCCTTGATCCTCTACCGCGTCGTGAAGCAGGGCGGCAATGGCCATATCCTCGTCGCCGCCTGCCTCTATAACCAGCGACGCCACCCCCAGCAGGTGCCCCACGTAAGGAATGTTGGCGTTGCCCTTACGCTTCTGGTTGCGATGCAGCTCGGCAGCATAGGAAAGCGCGTCTTCGAAACGTCGGGTAAATGTTGGATTCGATGATGCTGCCACTAATTCATTGCTCATTATTGCCAACTCGACTCTACCTCGGGAACTGGTGCGCATTCGCCCAGCTTTCTCCTTCCCTCTAGGCAGGGGCTGACACCCCGGCCTGACCCTCACCCCGCCGCATCAGGAGATAAGCACGAATGAATGGCTGCAAGTCGCCGTCCAGCACGCGATCCACGTCACCTATCTCCACCTTGGTGCGATGGTCCTTCACCAGCCGGTAGGGAGCAAGGACATAGGAGCGAATCTGGGAACCAAAGTCTATGTCTAGTTTGGACTCCTCGATCTTCTTGCTTTCCGCCCGCTTCTTCTCCATCTCATATTCATAGAGTTTCGAGCGCAAGATGCTCATCGCGCGATCGCGATTTTTGTGTTGTGAGCGCTCGTTCTGGCAACTTACCACTATGCCCGTGGGCAGATGGGTGATGCGCACAGCGGAATCCGTGGTGTTTACGTGCTGTCCGCCGCGGCCTCCCGAACGATAAGTATCTACCCGCAAATCCTCCGGCTTAATCACAACTTCCACGCTTTCGTCGATTTCAGGGGAGACGAACACGCTGGCAAATGAAGTGTGGCGCCGCTTGGCCTGATCGAATGGCGAAATTCGCACTAGGCGATGCACGCCAATCTCGCTGCTCAGAAGCCCGTAGGCATACTCGCCCGAGATGGTGAAGGTGGCTGATTTAAGCCCCGCCTCTTCGCCGGGCTGATAATCATTCACGACCGCTTCGAATCCCTGTCGCTCAGCCCAGCGCAGATACATGCGCAGCAGCATGTCGGCCCAGTCCTGCGACTCTGTGCCGCCGGCCCCTGGGTGAATGGTCACGATTGCGTTCAGAGCGTCGTTAGGACCGGAAAGCAGCGTTTCGGTCTCCAGCCGATCCACTAGCGTTCGCAGGGCGTCGATCTCTCGCTTGAGATCTTCGTCAACCTGCTCGCCTTCGTGCGCGAGCTCAAAATATGTGCTGATTTCTCCATCGCGGCGCGCTAATTCTGCCTCAGTCGAGACAATGTCTGTGAGGCGCTTCCGTTCGCGCATCAGACTCTGCGATTTCTGGGGATTGGACCAGATCGCCGGATCGGCAATCTGTTTTTCGAGTTCGCTTAGCTGGCGGTGGGCTTGGGTCGGGTCAAAGATACTCCCGCAGATCGCGCACTTTCTCCCGAAGGAGGGTATATTCCTGTTCCAGTTCCTCTACCATCAATTCACCACTTTTCTACGGAATGCGGGGCGCAAAAAAAGCATCCCCAAAGAAATTATCGCACACAGGTACGGGAACCAATCGCCATAGCGAGTGTAGAGCGTGGTGCCGGTTTCAACACCGTAGGGGACATCAATTGCGAGCCGTGAATCGCGTCGTGCCTGCGCTACCACACGACCATAAGGGTCAATGGACGCCGTAATTCCTGTATTCGTGGAACGCAGCAGCCAGCGGTGATTCTCAACCGAACGCATACGCGCCTGACGCAGGTGCTGTTCGGGTGCCGCCGTGTGCCCAAACCAGCCATCGTTGGAAATATTCACGAGCAGATTGGCGCCATTGTCGGCGAATTGCCGGATCTCGTTCGGATACACCGACTCATAACAGATAAAAATGCCCAGCTTATAGCTATGCACAGGCAAGGCCATACGCTCGGTTCCAGGCACGAAATCCCCAACTTCTTTGGTCAACTTGTGAGCAAAGCCGAAGACAAACTTAAACGGTACATATTCGCCAAAAGGCACCAGCCGGACTTTGCTGTAGCGAGCCACCCAGTCGCCATTCGGAGCTACCAGGGATGCTGAGTTGGATACGCGCTCCGTGTTCTGCTCGCCTCTCAGGACTCCCAAAGTACCGGCGATGACATAGCCATGTGCGTCGCGAGCGACCTGGGACAGAACTCCGCGAAAACGCGGATCATTATCGAAGAACGGCGAAGGCGTCTCCGGCCAGATGATGAGGTCGGGCTGAGGATCTCCTGCCATGCCTTCGCCAGGATGAGGCACGCTCAGCCTCGTCAGGTCAGCCAGCGTATTCTGGAAATATTCATAACTCCAGCCTGTGTCTTTGATAGGAATGTCAGCTTGCACAAGCCGTGCCGTGCCACTGGCCGCTGACTTTGCAGGTTGGAAGTAAGCCCCAGTTTCCAGCAGGCCGCAAAGCAAGATGGTGCCGGCCAGCACGGGAATTCGACGATCCCGCCTTCCCAGAAATGCCGCGGCAAACACCGTGTTTACCAGCAGTATCTCAAACGAGAGTCCCCAAACGCCCGTGACGGTGGCGATCCGCGAGAGGGGAATGTTATCCACCAGCACCGTACCGATCGGGTTCCACAGAAACCCAAATGCATATTGGCGCGACAATTCCAGCGGCACCCAGAAAAGTGGCGCCAGCAGAAGTGCGCGCGTGCCCAGCCCTCTCCAGCCGGCAGCTAACGCGACCAGCAGTCCGAAGGCAGCATGTGAGAGCGCTAGAACCATGCACATCAACACCATCACTCCCATGGCGAGGGGTGTGCTCAGTTTGCCGTAGTTCTTCATCACATTGGCCACCCAGTAACAAGTGCCAATGTGAAAGATCAGCCCATTGGGATAGGCAAGTGCAGCAGCCTGCCAAGCAGTAGCTGGCATCAAGCCTTGCGGTCCACGCCGGGCCGAGAGTACGGCGATCAGAAGGGGCGCAACCGCGATCCAACAAAGGAATGTCCAATTGGGGAGCGGGAAGATCACCACCTGCAGCACACCCGAGATCAACGAGAGCAGCCAGGCGGTGGGCCGGATTGCCTGCAGCGACTGAGGGCGGCGTGGTTCCGGCCTGCGGGAGCCCACTGGCTTCAGTGTTTTCGCGACAACAGCGGACATGAGGACCTGTAAGGATCAGCTCTCAGCTGAGACTGCCAGCCGACGGTACCGATTGAACTCATGATCTCCTATTTTGCGGCAACTGAGCCATTTCCAACGTGCTGCGTTTTGCTTGGTAAATCCGGGCGCCTCGAAGGTTGTGGGACGACGGCATAGGCGTGTCGCGTCCTCCCACGTTGCGCGCGGCTGCTCTGGCGGAACAATCGCTCCCACCTCCACTGGCGAAACCGTGAGGAACTTCTCGTCGATGAGGCCCGCCCGTGACATGTATCCGTATACAGTGGGCCCGCCTTCGCAGAGCAGATAACGAACGTCATGATCCCGCCGCAAAATGCGCACCATTTCCTGCAGATCAACAAGTGTACCTTCCCCCGTGGCAATCACCGTCACCTGCTTGTAGCCCTGAGCTGTTAGCCTGGAAGCGCCGCTGGTGCTAGTCACGATTATTGGCTGCACCAGGTTCCCATCGAAGACCCGGTATTTTCCAAATTCCAGCGACGCCGAGCCTGTCACGAATATGTTCTTCTCGCGGCCGCGCCCGAGGCGTGTTCGCAAGGCGCGCAATTTGTCGTTCATGATGCGAAAGACTGGACCCCGGCTTTCTGTTCCGCCGAGACGCGTTTCTTCACGCAAGGTGCCCATTCCCAGGAGGACGGCATCGGCGTTGGCACGCAGCAGGTCCATCAGCCAACGATCCTCGGCGGATTGGGAAATTGCCATGCCCGACGCATCCAAGCCCAGGAATGAAACGATCCCGTCCAGCGATTGCACAAAATTGGAATAGATCCAGGGACGATCAGACGGCGGTTCAGGAAAGCCAAGACCTCCGTAGGGGGCATAGGCGGCGTCGCTGATCGGCCCAGGCTCACCGTAATCGAACAGAATTTCAAAGTCGCGCATGAGATGCGGGCTAAACACAGGCTATCAGATATTCAGAGAACGACTGCCAGCATCCGCTGAAAACCTACGAGAGCACTATCGAACCGGGGTGTGCACCGCCTCCAGCTTCCCCCGCACGAATTCCACGATCTCGGGAGTGACGTATGTCGGCGGCTCGATCCGGAACATCGGCTTGCCCGCGACTGGCTTCAGCGAGACGCCAGTCCATTGCACGGTATGCCCCTGAGGCTCATGCAGGATGATCGCGTTGGCACGATCTAGAAACTCGCGTGCAGATGCTTTGAAATCTGGGTTCGCGTAGTCCAGGATGGCCAGGTAAAGATCCGGCCGAACGAATTTCATCAGGCTGTTCGATTCGAAAATCACATTCTCGGCTTGCGCAATGATGGTTCGCAGCTTTGGCATGGCTTCTGCCAGGTAGCCTTGACGAGTTCGCGCCCAAAATACTTTCGCCGCCCCCGCAGCCAGAAACCGTGATGTGTCGGAGTCTCCCTTTGGATCCCGTTCCTCAGTAACTGCCCAGGTGTGGTCATCGGATGCACAGTCGCAGTCTTTGCCGTCAGCCGAGCAGATGCCGTGGCCATATTGTGTGAGTTTGATCGCAGTCCACCGTCTATCCCGCAACGCCGCGATCAGGCTCGCAACTACGCTAGTCTTGCCCACGCTGCGCGAATGTCCACCCACCACCACGATCGCCATGGCTACTATTTCTTCCTTGCCAGACGAGCCAAGACCGCCAGTTCTTTCAGATACTCGCGGATCGGCCGTGCTGGCGTCCCCCAGAACAGAATTCCCTTCCCCCGAATAATTTTGTTGCTGGGGACACCGGATTGGGCGCCCAGGATGACTCCTTCCTCTATGCGCACATGATCGGCGATCCCCACTTGGCCCGCCACGACCACATTATCTTCGATGACCGAACTACCGGATACCCCGGTTTGCGCAGCGATGACGACATTCTTTCCGACGCTGACGTTGTGGCCTATGTGCACGAGGTTGTCGATCTTTACGCCGCTGGCGATAACGGTTGCGTCCAGCGCCCCGCGGTCAATGGTGCTGTTGGCGCCAATCTCGACATCATCTCCGATTTCTAATCTTCCGATCTGGGGAAATTTCTGGTACTTTCCAGTGCCTTCGTCGCGAACATACCCGAATCCATCGCTACCCAGAACCGCTCCCGCATGCACGATTACGCGATTGCCCAAGCACGTTCCTGGATATATGGTGACGTTGGGTCGAATATCGCATCCCTCTCCCAGTTGCACGCCTTCTCCAATAACGACTCCTGAATCAATGCGAGTGCCCTCGCCAAGCACAGCTCCGGGCCCGATCACCGAATACATTCCGATCGACACGCCTGGCCCGAGGCCGGATTGGTCGCAAACCACAGCCGTGGGATGGATTCCACCAACCGTGTCCCGGGGTGGCTCCAAGAGGGCGGCAGCCTTGGCGAAGAGCAATCGCGGTTGTTGACCGATGAGCAGAGGCTTACGGCCGTCACTCTGCCGGCCAAAATCACCAGCGATGATGGCGGACGCGGGCGAATCGAAAGCCAGGCTAAGCGTTTTCTCGCTTTCAACAAAGACCAGCGAACCAGCCGTTGCAGATTTGATACTCGCCACCCGCACAATCTCGACTGAGGCCGGGCCGATCAGCTTGGCTCCCAGGGAGGCGGCGATTTTCTCCAGTTTCATGCTGGATCCCGCGTGACGAAGTTCTTTACACACGCCCGGCGTCTACGTAATTGATGCTAGCTAGACTCAGTATAACGGCGACGCGCCCGTAGGACGCGTCTTCCAACGCCGATGCACCCAGAGCCACTGATCCGGATATCTTCGGATGTAGTCCTCGATCACACGAGTGAAGGCTGCGGTGTTGGCCACCACATCTCGCTCATCGTCCCCAGTCTTCACCAACGGGATCGCAGGGTTGAAGTACACACGGTACTTGCGCAGCCGGTCGTCCCAAATCGTGAATGCTGGAACGACCGCAGCATCGGTGCGCAATGCAACCCGCGCGACCCCGCTGGCAGTGCACGCGGGAATCCCAAAGAAGTCGACAAAGACTCCCTGGGGCGGCGTCATGTTCTGATCCATTAACACGCCTACCGTTTCTCCGGCCTTCATAGCCGACAGCAGACCGCGAGCGAAGTCTTGCTTCTCAAACGTTGAGTTACCGTGCATCGTTCGGTAGCGATCAACTAACTGGTTCACGTAAGGGTTGTCGAGCGGGCGCACCACAATCTGCAGAGGATGTCCGTATAGCGCATGCGCAAAGGAACCGATCTCCCAGCCACCCATGTGTGCTGTCAGGAACAACACACCTTTGCCGCGCTTATTAGCAGCATCGAAGGCCTCAAAGCCTTCGTAAGCCGCCAAGGTCGAGATATTTTCGCGGTCGTATCGGGGAAAGCGGCAGAATTCGGAAAGCTGCCGCCCCATTGAGGTGAAAACGCCTCTGAGGATTTTCTTGCGCTGCGCCAGGGTCTTCTCGGGAAATGCCAGCTCCAGATTGCGCTTGCCCACATGGCGTAGCCGACCGTGTATGACATACACGAGCCATGCCAGCGAAATCGCCAAAGCGTGCGAGAAGGACCGTGGCAGCCAGCCAAGGAGCTTTACCAATAGCCATACCAGGGCAAATTCGAGCTTGTGGCGCATGGCCAACGCGGGGACGGTACCATCGGCAGATTTTCAGTGTCAAACCGGATTCCGGCGGGCTCTCTATTTTCCGCCCGAGCCGCCAGCTTGCTTGTTCAGTTGCTCCAAGAAGGGCTGCGAGTCGGCGGTAGGCGTGGCCTCGCCGGTCAGTAGTGTCCGGAAGCGAATCATTCGACCGTAGAACGCCCGCGTGTCGTCCTTATCCTGGGTAAGCACAGCGCCTTTCAGACTGATCCCGGCAAAGACTCCCCGAGCCCGGCTGTAGGTAAGAACCTGAGCGCGCATTTTCCAGTCGGTATCGCCTTCCACATGCCGGCCAACAGGTCCGGCTGCACCGGAGGCGTCTGCACCCAATTCGAATTTGCTGGAAAGCAGGTGCTGCATACCCTGGTCATTCATGATCACCATGATCAAGTCCACCGCTTGCCCGCCGACTTGAAACCCAAAGCTGCCCCCCTTGAGATTGAAGAATGCGGGAGCGCTCCATCCGTGATCGGTACGGCAGCTGGCCACACCTTTTCCATAGTTTCCGCCGAACAAGAAGGCAGCGTTCAGCATCGAGGGAACTACCGCAATGCATTTCGATGATGTGAGGATCTCCTCCGGAATTCCAGCATCGGGAGCATCCATGATTTCTTTGAGCACCGCCGCGGCGGAGTCGATGCGCTCTACAGGCTTATCGCGAGTAACGTCTCCCCATAGCAAGCCTGGAATCAGGAACAAGACCGCGAGCAATGAGCGTTTCATGCCAGCAGAACCTCTTGGTTGGAGTGAACGGACGAAAGGCACAGCTGAATACTAAGGCTAACGGAGACCGCACAACATTGGCTGAGTTGGTTACCCGCACGAAGCGCGCACGACTTTCCGCCAGGGATGAAAGCCTGGATTGCGGAGGCGTTCACTGTGGACGGGAAAAAATGAGGGGTTGAAACCAGTGACCCTCGTTACCGGCTCCAACCCCCGTCTCCCAGGTTCTGTGGTAGGTGCACCGAGTATGCGACAGCCCCGCGAAGTCCTCAAGTTACGCTAGATTAGAAGGAGGTGCGAATTCGGCCAATGTCCGAAGGTAATTTAGTAAGTAACTGTTGGCGGAAACCAGCCGCGGGCCGATATGCCAGCTAATAGGCGGCAGAACCTAAACGCCTTTGTTTGAGAAGATTACTTGCTGGTAACCAGCGAGTGCGTGATGGCATGGACAGAGAGCGCAATACGGTTTTGTACGCCCACTTTGCGCATCAACTTGGCTACGTGCGCCTTGACCGTACGCTCTTCGATGCCCAATACGCTACCGATCTCCTTGTTAGACCTGCCGGCTACCAATAACTCCAGCACCTGCTTTTCGCGATCGGTAAACGTCACACGTCCAGCAGGGAAAATCCTCCCCGGTGAAGATGTGACTCGCTCGATGAACATGGAAAGAACGCGGCGTGGCGCCCAGACCGAACCTTGATGAACGATGCGGATAGCCTGGATGAATTCTTCGGGACTGGCAGCTTCGTCTACGTAGCCCTTGGCCCCACCCGCGAGAGCCTTCAGGATGGCTTCATCATCGGCTCCCGTCCCGGTAACGATGATGCGCAGGTCCGGCCGAGCGGCCTTCAGGCCAGCCATCACATCGAACAGATTCTGCCCGGCCTGGTTGCCTAGGAGGACGATATCGACGTTCGGCAAGGTGGCGATCTGGGCGAGTGCGGCAGAAGACAATTCGAAGTCCGATTCGGAATCAAAGAGCGCGCGAAGACCAATCAGCCGCAGAGGGTCTGTCTCTACGACCGCAATGTGAATCTTGGGTTTCCGTGAGTTGGATGATTTCGTCATGGGTGGGGTCCCCTATCAACTTCGCACAAAGCATAGCTGCATTTGAGCGGAGCGGGAATAGGGGAATCGCTTCGTACAATGCCCGAAGGGACACTGGACGCCTGGACAATGGCCAATGGCCGTCCGCTTACCGTCCTCCGGATTGCTCGCTGGCGGCAACTTCTGCTTCTTTTGCGGGTGGAGAATCACGTTCAGATGAAGGCGGGCGCTGGTTGGTGTAGCCATCGCCGTAGCCGATCTGGTAACCCCGGCGGAACGCTTCGCAATATTCAGGGCCGGCACCGGCGTGCCGTGCGTCGAGGATGGAACTGCAGTTCCCAGCCACAGAGCGATAACTGCTTGCCTCGCGACCATCCTGCAGACCCTGCGTGCGGCCGGTGAGGTACCCGGCCATCACCGCTTCATCAAAGCTATGCGAGGGATGAAAATTCATCTGCTGGTGATCCAGCAGATCGCCGGCAGCTCTGCGGACTCCCTCTACTGCACGAAAGCGGCGTCCCGCATAACCATCGAAATAACCGACCCGGAACCCCTCGTGGTATCCGCTGTCAAACATGTGGCGCTCACCATACTCGGGGCGATAGCCTATGCACTTGCGGAATTTTTCCATCGACTTCACTTCGCGGAAATCCCGGTACATCTGGAGATCGGAATCGGCCACGTGGAAGCCTTCTTCGTATCCGTGCATGTAGCCGTGTGCAAACGCGGACTTCTGCAAAAATGCGCTGGCGCGATCAAGCGTGACATGCGCGTCACCTTGCAATTGGCCAAACGCCATTGCCGCGGAAACGAAGGCGAAAGTGAGAAGCAAAAGGAAGGAACGCTGCCCCACAGCACACCCCGTTGCGCCAATCATGCGCTCAATCGAGAAGAAGTCAACTGGAAAGCAAAATTGTTTACATTTCTCAGAATTTTGCAGCGTTTTATGTGCAACGAATTGCAGATAGCTTAGAGAACTGGGCCCAATTCTGTGCCGACGCTGCAAGTACAGCCTGCCACAACTCAATCTGTGTAGTCGGGGCTGTATTGCAGGGGATAGCCAGCGCCGACATCATCCCGCCGGCGGAATTGATCGGCAATCTGTGTAACGGTTGAGTAGATCCTGGCGGCACGTGAGAAGTAGCCGGGTATGAAAACGCTGACCACAGCAAACCCTTTTGGATATTCAGCGGCAAGCACGGCAACGCCAACCGTGGTCAACGCCAGTCCCGCTGTTCGCTTCCCTTTGCAAAGCAGTAATGCCCCAACAGAAAAAGAGCCGATTACCACCGCCTTCTTAAGCGAGGTCATGCTGACGTTCCTCCGCCCTGAATCTCGGAGATATTACACGCAAGTAACGCAGATGCCTATCGCTTGACCTGATATTCAGGGCGTGCCGCGCCAACCGTAGATGCAGTCCTGCTCTCCAGTTACGCCAGACTGCGGAAGGTCGCTGGCCACGAGTTCTCGGCTCGTGTCCTTTAACTCGTTCGTTGCGGAGGTGCGCCGAGCGCTTGCGTGCGGCGGCGCGAACGCATGTATTCCTGCAGGTAGAATCCAACCACTGCTGAACCCAGAGTCCAAAGCAAACTGAGAAACACCGAGATCAAATATTTCGGCAGGGTGGATGCCGCGGCCTTCGATGATGCTGGGGTCGTGCCATATTCCTGACTAAGTTCTGGAAGGTTTTCCCAATTCAGGGCCATCCCCCCATGGGAGCCACAAACAACCTGCAGGTGCGCCTGGGGTTCACGCGCAAATTCCGCATAATTTTCGCGGGTCTGGTTAAAGCTGCCGTTTGGCTCCCAAATATGCACACGCACGCGATGCTGACCGGCAGCAATGCGAATGGTGCGAGAAAAAGCCCCCTGGGCGTGACCGAAGATTCCGAGCCGTTTTTTGGTAATGGAGAGATCGCTGGCCAAAACCAGTCTTTCGTCGACGAAGAGGTTGAGTTTGGCACTACGAAAATTATGTTGCACGCTGAACTGAAGAGTCGCTGACTCAGCGCGTAGCACGAAATACGAGCACAATGTGAACATTACGAAAAGAGTTGCAACCACGCTCAAACGAGTCGCCGAAGACCAACTTCTCCATCTCCGCAGAAGCGCTTCCCTTACCCGGCCTAGGTAGTCTCTTAAATGCATTCCAGGGGTATCCGTACGATTTATAACAGAGCAAACCTCAGCCCTCTGCCAAGTCTCGAAAGTACAGAGGTTGATCAGTAGAGTTCCATGGGAAGACGCCGGGGCACGGCTCGAATGACCTGGCTGCTTGTGGGCCGAGCGCCAAGTCCGTGCCCCAGCGGGTTCGTAGTGCCTGCCGATAGAAAATTCGTGTCAGCAGGGGGAGTGCCCACTCTACTTGAGTTGTCCTTTAGTAACTGCACGTTGATTACCAGCTTTTCCCGACGTAAGTTGTTGGGGAATATGTGAGGGTTGGCAGCCCTCCCGTCATCGGCTGAAACCATTTGCAGTTTATAGGAAGGAAACGGGAACCCGGGATAAGGAGAGAGCCGCAGAAGCTGCGGCTTTCGCGCTTGCTGAAATCATCAAGTAAAGAGTTCCAGCGTAGGCCTTGGATCGGATTGATTTCTGCGTTCCCCAGGAACTCACATGTCGAACTGCTCCTGGTGGAGCGTGGCGTCAGGCTTGACAATAAGGTTGCGCCCGGTAAGTTCCTCCATGTCATTCAACCAACGCCCATTGTCTGCTTTCAGTTCCTTGGCGACTTCCGGGTTCACGCGAAGGATGATAGTGTCCTTCTCCAGGCGCGAAGCCATCTTTCGCAGCTCGGTATAAATCTCATTACATACCGTCTGGGGCGACTTGATGAACCCGCTTCCGGTGCAATATGTACAGGTGACTCCCAGGGTGCGCTCGAGCGACTGCTTTACCCGTTTGCGGGTGATTGCAACCAGTCCAAAATCGTTGAACTGGAGAACCTTAGAGGGCGCGCGATCATTTTTGAGTTCCTCCTCCAGAGCCTGCATCACGCGCTGGCGGTTACGGCGCTCATCCATATCAATGAAATCGATCACGATAATACCGCCCAGATCACGCAGCCGGACCTGGCGCACTATCTCCTTACAGGCATCTACGTTAGTCTTGAAGATGGTGTCTTCCAGGCGCAATGTTTTGCCTACATATTTTCCGGTGTTGATATCGATGGCGACCAAGGCCTCGGTTTGGTTGATGACAATGTAGCCACCGCTCTTCAACCAGACTTTGGGTTTGAGCGCTTTGTTAATCTCCTCCTCGATGCCGAATTGTTCAAACAGCGGCGTCTCCTTGGTGTAGAGCTTGACACGCTTCACCAGTGATGGCTGGAAGCGGTTCACGAAACGAAGAACGCGCTCGTATTCGGCTTCGCTGTCCACCCAGATGGCGGAAAAGTCCGAGGTCACGAGATCGCGCAGGGTGCGCTCCACCAGGTTCAGGTCGTGGTAAATCAGCGCCGGGGCTTTGGAATTGTCCGCGCGCGTACGAATATCGTTCCACAGGCTCTTGAGGAAGCGGATATCGGCACGCAACTCCTGCTCGCTGACATTCGCAGCCGCCGTGCGCACGATGAATCCGCCGTGGCCATTCTCACGTTCGCTGGACACAATCCTCTTCAGCCGCTGCCGCTCCTCGTCAGAGGAAATCTTGCGTGAGACTCCCACATGATTCACGGTCGGCATGTACACAAGGAATCGCCCGGGAAGTGCAATATGGCTGGTAATGCGCGCACCCTTCTTGCCAATTGGCTCCTTGGCGATCTGGATCAGGACCTCCTGGCCCTCCTTGAGGATGTCGCTGATCAACACGGGCTGTCGCTGATTTTCGCGGCGAGCACGGAACCTGCGCCCACCGCGTCGATTGCGTTGGTAACGATCGAATTCAGGGCGTGCGGCAGCGCGCTGCTGGAACGCAGCCGTACCGGCAGGACCGCGAAGTTCTGCCCGCGAAATTTCGTTCTCTTCCCCTACCGTCCCATTCGCAGTGGGATAAACGTCCTGCTCAATCTCCTCGAGCTCGCTCAAGTCGTTTTCGCCCTCGGCACTGTAGCCTCCCAAGATCTCACGCTCCTTGGCTACCTCCTGTACGGCATCTGCAAGTTCGCTGGCCGCTCGAGCCGCACCCGGCTCGAAGGTCTCCTCCTCCAATTCGATGAAATCTTCGCCCTCATCCAGCGACTCCGCGGGATGCGGCAAGTCAGCCTCATCCTCTTCGATCTCCTGTTCTTCAAATGCGCCAGCGGGTGCATTTTCGTAGCTGGGTGCGGGGGCTATCGGCTCTCCCAGCGCTTCGTCATGGGAAGAAATCTGCCGCGCTTCCCACTGCAAAGACGGCTCCTCAGCTGAAGTCCCATAGATCTCAGAGCTATCGCTATCAGCGGCAAGCTCGGGTCCTGGAAACTTCTCTTCGGACTCCTCTGAACGTTGCCCCTCTGCAAGAGTGGGCGGCTGCAATTGCCACTCGGTTGAGGGTTCCGGCGTAATGTCCTCTCCTGCATGAGTGGTCGCCTCCAGCGTGTGGTACTGGGGTTCCTCCGCTCGGCTCCATTCGGATACCGGCGGCTCCGGATGCTGTGCCTCTGCGGTCGCCTCCTTCCGGGCAGCCGCCTCAGCATGGCTGCTTACGGATTCCTGTGAGGGCTCTGCGTGATGAGTTTCAGTTGCAGCTTCCACCCGGTGACCGCGCAATCGCTCGTACTTGGAGATGGACTCGCCAGGAAGAATGATCGGTTCGAACGGGCGATACGACTGTGGACCTCGTGACTCTTGACGTCGTGACTCTTGCCGGCCTTGCTTAGGAATTTCAGAGGAGCTAGATGTTGTCTCGTTTTTGCGGTTGAACTTGGCGAAGGATTCGCCGGGGAGAATGACGGGTTGCTTCTGATGGCGTGAGGACGGCGGCTCTTCGTTACGAATTGCCGGCCGCACGTCTTCCCTGCTCTCCTCGTGGGCTTCCCTCGCCGCTGGGGCTTCAACTTCGCTTTCGGTTTCCTGCGCTGCTTCCGTTTCTTCTTCAGACCGTCGAAATCTTGCCAATGACTCGCCCGGCAAGATCGGAGGCTCGGTTGCTGGCCCACTTCCGGATTCCTGGGCTTCTGGTGCGGTTGGGTGGGCAAACTTGGATTCGGAAAATCCGCGGCTGCGGTTGCGCCGTCCGCGACGCCGGCCGCGCCAGCGTCGCCCTCCTTCGCTCTCGTCGCTGCCATTTTCAGAGCGGGAGGTGTCCTCGACGTCCCTGGCCTCGGCTGAGCTGTCTTCTGCCTCCCCGCGAGCTTCGTTGCGAAGCTCATCGGGCACGGAGGCTCGGGGTTCCGGCTTTACCTCATACGGGCGGGCAACCGGCACTGCTTCACCAGTCTCCTCTTCGTCTTCCACCTCGTAAAAATCGGAGACGTAAAGGAAGGCGTCGCGTTCGAGCCCAATATCCACGAACGCCGATTGCATTCCGGGTAGCACCCGCGTAACTCGGCCCTTGTAGATGGAGCCCGCCAGGGTGTATTCGTTCTCGTGTTCAAAGTAGACCTCTGCGAGTTGATCGTCTTCGACAAGCGCAATCTTGGTCTGATGCGGCGTTGAAGAAACGTATAGTTCTTTTGTCATTGAGACTCCGGGCGCTAGCTCTTCTCCCAGAGCCGCGCTTCCGGCCGAGTGCCCTCCGGATCAGAAACCGAAGGTCAAGCAGAAAGGCTTGCAGGAAGGACGTGCCAAAAGATGCGGGCCATGCCGAAGTTGCTCATTCCCATGCAGGCGGTCTATGCCTGCAGCGAGAGACCTCTTCGCGTGGCCGTGCCCACGAACTATGTCGGTGGGCTGGATTCGTTGGCTGAGCTTTAGAATCTTACGCACCTGTTACATGCGCCAACATGGTTTGTGACCGCTCTCTGCGCCTTCGTCTGGAACGTTACCGCGATCCCTATCGCGAAACTCCTTCCGAGCGGCGAGGGGGCCGTTACCCGCCCTGTCGCGCTGTCCGCATCCCTCACGGCTGCGCCGCTTGGGATAACTGCAATCCTGTCCGGCACTTTCAGCCGGGTACTCTCGTTACGTGAGAGTGATCGTGATCTCGAAACCGATATTGCACAAACTTCTTTGGAGCAGATCCCGCTTGCTCCATTCGACTCAGTTCACGAACCGGCGCATACGAATGTTCATAACAATGCCCAGTGCCAGGAACGTGAACAAAACCGATGACCCGCCATAACTCATTAATGGCAAGGGTATTCCGGTAACCGGCATAAATCCGACTACCATGCCGACGTTCACCAGGATGTGGAAAGCCAATACCGCCACCACTCCCATTACCACGAACGCCCCTGCCCGGTCGGGAGCCGTCTGGGCATTGTGGATTAACCGCATCAGCACCATAAAGTATAGCAGGAGAACACCTAAGGCTCCCACAAAACCATGTTCCTCCGCGAAAGCAGCGAAGATGAAGTCGGTATGCGGGACCGGAAGGAATAACCCCTGTGTTTGTGAGCCCTGCGTCGTTCCTTTGCCCCACAATCCGCCAGCTCCAACGGCAATCAGGGATTGAATAACCTGATACCCCTTCCCCTGGGAGTCGGCCTCGGGGCGCATAAAGCTCGTGAGTCGATCCCTCTGGTAGGGTTTCAGCCCGTGCCACGCCAATGGCATCGCCAGAGCCGCTACCAGGACGATGATCACGCTGTACTTGAAGCGCAATCCCCCCAGAAACAGTCCCATGATCGCGATCGGCATATAAGTTAACGCCGTGCCAAGATCCGGCTGTACCAGCACCAGCAACATGGGAATACCGACCACCGAACCTGCCTTCACCACTTCCCCCAAGGTCTGTTCCGGTTGGCGGTTGTCAGCAAAATACTTGGCCATCGCAAGAATGAGCACCAGCTTTACCCATTCCGATGGCTGGAAGTGAACCCCGCTGCCGATTTTGATCCAGCGCCGCGCTCCCAGATACTTCTGGCCGAAGATCAGCACCGCCAACAGCGAGGCCACCGAGATCACATACATCCACGGCACGTTCTCCAGCAATGTCTGATAGTTAATCCGGCTGACAATCAGCATTACCAGAATGCCGCCGAGGACCCAGTAGACCTGGCGGATATGCGATCCAACAAACTTGGTGTGCAGGGTGGCGCTGTAGATTTCAACCACGCCCACCGTGCAGATGGCCAGCACGAAGGCCAGCAGAACCCAATCGAAATCGCGCAATGAGACGTAACGTTGCATGTGTTGACCCGGCGGGCTCAGGCCCGCATTTACTATTCGTAATCGCTACCGCGAATCTGGAATGCCCGGAGCGGCTACCATGGCCGCCGCCGGAGTGCCAGCGGCTACCTGGAATTTTCCCGCGCCAATAGCATCATTTCCGTCCTCGCTGGCAGCGTTCCACACTCCGCTGATCTCCACTGGAGGGCTCAGAGAAGCGGTCGGTGAACCGGGAGCCTGGTTGTTCTCCGGACTACGCGAAGGCTGCGGTTTAGGAGCAGGCGCAGCGGGCAGTCTCTTCGGAGCAGTCTTTAATTCCGGCGCCGTTGCCGATCCCACCGATCGCTCCGCTGCCGGCTTAACCTGCGTCGCGGCAACAGTAGCTCTAGTTGATACCTCGGCTGCAGGAGAACCCAGAGCTCCGGTTTCCGATGATTTAGGCTTCGCCGGAGGCACGTATCCCGGCGGCGCGGCATACGCCACATTGTTGAGCACGCGCCGTTGCTTCTCGACAAAGGCTTTGATCACCTGCGAAGCTGTGCGTGCCGCCAGGTAGCCGTGCTCGCCTCCCTCCATCAAGACCGCGACAACAATATCCGGATTGCGTCGTGGTGCTACACCCACGAACCATCCATTGTCTTTGAATTTCGATTTCCCACCTGCGATCTTTGCCTTTGCCTGGTTGCTGATGGTCTGGGCACTGCCGGTCTTGCCCGCAAAATCGATCCCCTGCAGGTGGGCGCTGGGCGCAGTGCCGATCGGATTCACCACCTCCGACATAGCGTCCGTGACGATTTCCCAGTTGCTGGGATCGATAGGAACCCGTGTCTCATCCTCGTATTTAGCGGCAATTTCCTTATAGTGCGGTCGCAGATCCTGGGGAATTCCACCCAGCGCTACCACATGTGGGCGGAACAATTCTCCCCCCATGCTGATACCAGAAATAGCACGCATGAGCTGAATCGGGGTGGCAGCTACTGCTCCCTGGCCAATGCCTACAGAAATGGTTTCTCCTGCGTACCACTTCTGTTTGAAGTTCTTGATCTTCCACTCTTCCGAGGGCATCACCCCCGTCGCTTCCTGCGGAAGATCTACGTGCGTGCGCTGCCCCATACCTAACAAGGTCGCCCATTTGGCGATGCGTCCTATCCCCAGGCGTTCGGCCAGGGTGTAGAAGAAGACGTCGCAGGACTGATAAATTGCCTTCCGGATATCGACCGCGCCGTGCACACGATGCTCGGCGGTGACCCAGCATTTGAAGTAACGCCCGTAGAAGGTCGCGCCACCTCCACAGTTAACGTGCAGGTTCTGGGCAATCCCTTCCTGCAGGCCCGCAGTCGCCATGATGATCTTGAAAGTCGAGCCGGGCGCAAGCTGAGCCTGAATGGCTTTGTTGAGCAGGGGCTTGCCCTCGTCATTGACCAGCTTCGACCATTCATCTTTGGATATGCGGACAGCAAAAGAGTTCGGGTCGAATGTCGGACGGCTTACCATGGCGAGGATTTCGCCATTCTTGGGATTCATGGCCACGATGGCGCCGCTCTTCCCTTCCAGCGCCTGCTCCGCTGCCTTCTGGATGTCGAGGTCAATGGTCAGACGCAGAGGCCGCCCGGGCACAGCCGGAATTTCGTCCAACGGCCGCATCACTTTGCCGCGGCTGTTCACAACTTCACGCCGTGAGCCGTCCTTACCCATCAGGATGTCGTTGTAGTACTGCTCCACCCCCGATTTCCCCACGATATCGCCGGGATGGTAGAACTCCCATTGCGCCTGGTTGAGCATGTCCTCGCTCACCTCACCCACATATCCGACGACATGCGCCATGAAGCCGTTCTTGGGATAAAGGCGGCGATGGGCCATGATCGTGTCGAGCTCAGGCATCTCGTTGCGATGCGACTCGATGAAGGCCAGTTCGTCGGGAGTGATGTCGTCCTTGAGGAAAATGGGTTGGTATTGCGGCATGGAGGCAAAGCGACGAATACGCTCGGCTACGTCCTGGGGATCCATGTGCAGACCGGCTGCAATCTTCTCTACGTCGCCCGTAATATCGCGGCTCTGGTCGCGCAGCAGAAGTGCCGAAAAAGACGGGTAGTTGTCAACGATTATGCGACCTTCACGGTCGAGAATTTTGCCGCGTGGAGCGAGAATAGGCACGGTTCGTACGCGATTTTTCTCGGCGAGGGACGCGTAGTAGTCCGACCCGGCGACCTGCAGCCGCCACAGCCCAAATGCGAGTACCAGAAAAATCAGAAGAATTGTGTACTGCACCGCGGAAATGCGGATGGGAGAGACTTTGTCTTCGCGGCCAAACACCATGATCTTGGGCCAACTGTGGGAAGGGACCTGCCCGCAGGTTCACCAAGAGTGTAGCAGGTTCAGAAGGTCAGCGTGCGGATTTGCCTGCCTTGGACACGCCGTAAGGACGTGTACGGCTGGAAAGAATCACCGGTGTAGTCCGGCCTGCCTATTGGTGTTTGAACCGATCCAGCAGATAAAACAGCACCACCGCCACGATGCTGTTGGCGATGGCGCCACGCACCTCGTGCATCCATATCCAACGCAGATCGGCTCCCACCAGCCCGCGCGCGACGGCAAAAAAAATCAACTGATGCAGGATATAGAAGCAGAAGGTTAGCAGCAGCCGCGATCCTGGATTCTCCACATCGATCTTGGCGCCCACTGACGAAGCCGCATATCCAACTATCGATTTTGAAATTCCATACACTCCCAACGGCTGATGCGTTAGCGAGTCCTGCAGCAGGCCAATAATCGCGCCCGTCATCAGCCCGCTGATCTGGCTGCGCCGTGCCACCGCGAAGAAAATCGTTACCAGCAACGGCAGGTCGAAGATGCTGAAAAAGTGCAGCCGGATCGGCAGAAAGGCTTGCAACACCAGCGCGAACAGAGGCACCAGCACGGTCACCCAAATACTGAAGTGGTAAACCTCGATGCGCTCTTCTCTGCCGTAGGTGATCTGCACTAGCGGGGATTGTCCTTGGCAGTGGAATCACTTGTCGGAGTTTGCTCGGCTACAGCCTTTGAGGGAGTGCCAGAGGGATTGCGGTCATGGGAAGCACTAGCATCCGTATTGGGCGAGATAACCTGTGCCGCCGGTTTCGAGCCGTCAGTGGGAGTGCTTCGCGTCTGCCCTGCACCAGAGGCTGGATTGTTCGGTCCCGTAGTTGGTTTGGATTTCGGCGTAGTACCTGTGCCGGAGGCGGTGGCAGTACCGGGAGCGGACTTGGGTTTCTCTTCCGCGGCACTGGCGTCTTTGGCGGGCGGAGTCACCGTAGGAAGTCGCTCAGCAAGGACATCGACTGCACGCACCGGCTGGCCGTTGTCCGCCAGCTGCGGCGAGCGATCCTCCACTTTTGTGATCACCAGCACTTCCTCGGCCCGGCTCAGTTGTGCAGCCGCCTTCACCCGGATTTTGAGGAAGGTGCGGTCGGTGGCGGGCGCCACTTCGGCTACGACACCAACTGGCAAACCCTTGGGAAAAATGCGATCCCCACCGCTGGTGAATACCCGCTCTCCAACCTCAACATGTTCATCACTCATGATGTAGTGGATTTGAAGTTCGCCGGTCCCGGTAGAGTCTCCTTTGAGAATACCTTGCAGACGCGACTTTTCGAGAATCACACCAATGCCGCTGCTGGGATCATTGATCTCCAGCACCAGTGAGGTAGTGGGATATATGCGCAGGATTTTTCCCAGGATTCCTTCGGGCGTAATCACCGGCATGTCCACCTTCACCCCGTCGTGAGACCCCTTGTCGATATAGATGCCGCGGGAAAATTCCGAGCCAGTGGTGCTGATGACTTGCGCGGGCAGCGTCTGGGAAATGTACGTTTCTTTGAATCCCAGCAATAGCTGTAAGCGCCGCGCCTGGTTGGCGTCCTCCATGAGACGGACTTGTTCCACACGCATGAGGGCCAACTCGTCACGCAAGCTGCGGTTCTCGTTGCGTACCCGTCGCAGATCGAAATAGCCATGCCAGGTGTCGGTAAACCATTGCTGGCTGTGGACCACCCCCTTCATGAACGGCGTCATGGCGGAGACACTCCACACCTGGATCAGGCGGGCGGAACCGGCATCGGTGGGACGCTTCACTTGGATGGCCAAGCCGAGAACCTGCAGGAAAATTACGAGCAGCAACACCACTAGGTTGGCGAGGTTCTTATGCCGGCCGATAACGTTTTCCATAACAGCACTCGCCAGTACTTAGTCGCTTGGTCGCAGGAAGGCTTCTCGCCGGGACATGCTCTCCATCTCACAGCATCCCACGGCAGCGAAACCAATCTATTCAATCGAGATCTTGCGCAGCAGCTTGAAGTCGCTGAGCATTTTTCCGGTGCCCAGCACCACGCTGGCCAGAGGATCATCAGCGATCGAGACCGGCAATCCGGTTTCCTCGCGAATGCGCTTGTCGAGGTTCTTTAACAGAGCGCCGCCCCCAGTCAGCACGATGCCGCGGTCGCTGATATCGGCCGATAGCTCGGGCGGGGTGCGCTCCAGGGCCACCCTTATCGCATTCATGATGGTGGCCACACACTCGCTGAGGGCTTCCCGGATCTCGCTATCATCAATGGTAATGCTTTTCGGCACTCCTTCGATCAGGTTGCGCCCCTTAATTTCCATGGTCAGCGGCTTGTCTAACGCGTAGGCAGAACCGATTTCGATCTTGATCTGCTCGGCCGTTCGCTCGCCGATCAACAGGTTGTACTTGCGCTTGAGGTAATTCATGATGGCTTCATCCATCTGATTACCCGCCATTCGCACGGACCTGGAATACACGATGCCGCTCAGCGAGATCACCGCAATATCTGTTGTGCCGCCGCCGATGTCCACCACCATATTGCCGCTGGGTTCAGTAATAGGCAGGCCGGCCCCGATCGCCGCCACCATCGCCTGCTCCACCAGATGAACTTCACTGGCTTTAGCGCGATACGCGGAATCCATCACCGCACGCTTCTCTACCTGCGTGATCTCTGAAGGCACCCCGATAACAATCCGCGGATGTACCAGCATCTTGCGATTGTGCGCCTTCTGAATGAAGTAGTTCAGCATCTTCTCGGTGACTTTAAAGTCGGCGATCACGCCATCTTTCATGGGTTTGATGGCTACGATGTTCCCGGGAGTGCGCCCCAGCATCTCCTTGGCTTCCTTGCCTACCGCTTCGACTTCGCCCGAGTTCTTGTTGATAGCGACGATCGAAGGTTCGTTTACGACGATGCCCTTGCCGCGCGCATACACCAGAGTGTTAGCGGTACCTAGATCAATGGCCAGATCACTGGAAAACACGCTGAACAGGGAGCGCAGATTATGAAAGCGCGAATTCGAGAAGCCGTTCGATGTCATACGGATAATTCTTTATTCTTTCACATCAGGGAGTTCCGGCTTGCGCGAAGCAAGACAGCAGCAACTCTCATTGTATTCGATGTTGATATTTGCAACCGTCACCGAAGTGTCTGCCCCTCGGTCACGGCTGCACGCAACCACCTTCGGCCCGAAACTGGACAGTTCCTAAACCTGCTCATCATGCCAGAAAAAAACCCGGCTTGAACTTAGTGGTCCCTACTGAATTACTACCTTCTTCTGCATCGTCCTGACGCCGCCCTTGGCGTTTTGCGCGGTGATGGTGATGGTGTTCTCGCCGTTGGGCAGGGGCGGGGTAAAAAACTGGAATGAGCCGTCAGATTGAATCACCGGTACTTCTTGCCCATTGACCATAATGCGAGCGTGGGGCTCGGTCTTGCCTCGCAATTCCAGCACATGGCCATGCTGCACGAAGGGAGCGATCTCCAAAGCCAGCGAGACATTTTCCGGCCCCTTGCGGATGATTGTGAAACGGTTCTTTTCGCTGTCGACTGATTCCTTCCCCGCAGCGTCCACGGCCTGCACCGTCCAGTAATACGCTCCTTCTCCCGGGTTAGGCAGGGTAACCTTGGGCTCATTCACCCGCCGGTCAAACAGGGTCGAGGAAAAAAACGGATTGCGTGAAACGCGAATGTGATACTCCGCCGTGTTCACCACGGGCGACCAGTAAAACTGGATGGAATCCTGTTGGTCCGAAAGGAAGATGGGCATCATATTCGCGGGAGCGATAAGCGTGGGTGGGGCGATTTCCTTCTGCTTTTCAAGCTTGGGAGACTCGCTCTTGAACGATACGCTTTCGTAGCCAGCAAGTTTCACGCTCTCGACGCCGCGTGTGACCTCGCCCGAACCGCGCTTCACCAGGATCTGATGCTGATCGCTATGAGGATCATTTCGCACTAGAGCCGAGCTATCTTGAGCAAACGAAGCCGTAGCGCCGCCGACAATCACTTGCGACTTGGACCCCTGGGTATACGTGCCCGTTGTTAGATCCACGGTTCCGGTGTTCAGCTGTACCGCTACCTGGGTCTGCTGTTCTTCGTTCGAGGAGTTCTCCTGAACCACCATCAGCGAATCCTGCTTGAGGCTGTAGTTCGTCCCGTCGGGAAATACCACTTTGGCGATACCTTCTGAGCCGGTCTGAACCACATCTCCTTTCTCCAGCGGTAGGGTGTAGTCGGCGTTAACCCAGGAATTGCTGTTCGCCTTCTTTACGCGCACTGTGCCTTCCAGCATGGTGAAGCTAGCTTGCTGCTGCCCGGCAGGTGGCTTGCTGCTTGTCTTGCCTGGTGCGAGCCGATCCGTCAACTGGAGCAGGTAATTAAGCGAATTGTTCACCGCCCTCTTGGTGGGTTCTGGAAAGGTAAAGTAGGAGGCCCCGGTAGCGATCGCGGCGACGAGCAAGATCGCGCCCAGGACACTCCGGTACGTAACCGTCGTCCATGAAATGTAGAACTTCGGAATGTCGTTCTTCGGGGCCACTTCCCGCAAGAAACCTGAAACTGCAAAATCTAGGGTTCGGGCCTGAGGTTAGCACAAAGTAAGCAGTGCGCAATAGGCTGATACCTTTTCTCTCAATGGCTTGCAATCGAAGGTGCTACGACTGCAACAATGGCAATCGATGTCTGGCCGAAAAGGGCGGCCCAGAGCGCGCCCCGTGAATTTCTTTCCGAAATTGCACGTTCCCGGATGTGGAAACCTATACTCCCGCAGACTTGCCTGCGGCCAGAGCGCGCGTCTAGGATGAACCTTGTTATTTTGGGAATGGAGGAGTGCCATGGCGACCGAGGCAGTGCGTGTAACCACGATTTTCAAGAACCTGATCGATGGTGAGTGGGTCGAAGCCAGCACAGGTGAGACGTTTGAAGACATCAATCCTGCCGATACGCGCGAAATCGTCGGGGTTTTTCAGAAGTCTGGCAAGGCCGACGTGGACGCTGCGGTCGATGCCGCCAAACGCGCGTTTTCCAAGTGGCGCCTGGTGCCTGCTCCTCGGCGTGCCGAGATTGTTTACCGCGCCGCGGAGATCCTCCTCGAACGTAAAGAAGACTACGCTCGCGACATGACCCGCGAGATGGGGAAGATCCTGAATGAGACTCGGGGCGATGTGCAGGAGGCGATCGATACTGCGTACTACATGGCGGGTGAGGGTCGTCGCATGTTCGGCGTCACCGTGCCCTCAGAGCTTCCTGACAAGTACGCTATGGCGGTCCGCCAACCCCTGGGAGTATGTGCCATGATCACTCCCTGGAATTTTCCCATGGCCATTCCTTCCTGGAAGTTGCTGCCGGCGATCGTCGCGGGGAACACCTGCATCATCAAGCCGGCGCAGGATACACCGCTTTCCGTGTTCAACCTGGTTCAGGCGTTGTTGGATGCCGGTCTGCCTCGCGGCGTGGTGAACATTGTTACCGGGTTTGGCTCGCGGATCGGTGGTCCGTTGACTGAAAATCCCGAAATCCGCGCGGTATCGCTAACCGGCTCGACCGACGTTGGCCGCGTCGTGGGCGAAGCTGCCGCTCGCACTTTCAAGCGCTGCTCTCTGGAACTCGGCGGCAAGAATCCCATGATCGTCCTTGATGATGCCAACCTTGAGCTCGCGCTCGATGGCGCGCTATGGGGAGCTTTCGGCACCACCGGCCAGCGCTGCACGGCTACCAGCCGCATCATCGTGCAGAAAGGTGTCTACGGCGATTTTGTAAGTCGTCTGGTCGATCGCGCCAAGAGGTTGAAGGTCGGCAATGGCCTTGACGAGTCGGTAGAAATGGGTCCTGCCATCAACAAGGCGCAACTGGAAACCGACTTGAGTTACGTCGAGATCGGAAAGTCAGAGGGAGCGAAGCTGCTGTGCGGCGGCAACCGGCTCGACAGCGGTGTTCACAAACATGGGTGGTTTTTGGAGCCTACTGTGTTTGGCGATGTCGATCCCAAAATGCGCATCGCGCAAGAAGAAGTCTTTGGTCCAGTCGTGTCGGTTATTGCATGCCGCGATCTTGCGCACGCCATCGAGATTGCTAACGACATCAAGTACGGCCTCTCCTCGGCGCTCTATACCAAGGACGTGAACCGCGCATTCAGCGCCATTCGTGACCTTGACGCGGGGATTACCTATATCAACGCTCCAACCATTGGAGCGGAAGTCCACCTGCCATTCGGGGGAGTCAAGGAAACCGGCAACGGGCACCGTGAAGGCGGCTTGGGCGCGATCGACTTCTATACCGAGTGGAAGTCGGTATACGTGGATTTTTCCGACAAGCTGCAGAAAGCGCAGATCGACCGGCCGGAGTAGAGGGTCGGAAAATCCCAACTGCGGCCTTGCGCACTCTCCGACCGGAAGGGCAGTTTAACTCGTTTGTGTTACAATTTTGTGAGATGAGTCAGACAATCACCATCCGTCTTACGAAAGATCTTGCTGCTTGGCTGGAGAGAGTCTCTCGAACCACCGGACTTCCCGTCGGCAGGATCATCCGTGAGCACCTGGAAAAGGCTCGATCCGCGGGCGAGAAAGCTCGGCTGGTGCAGTTTGCCGGCAAGCTGAAGGGGCGGCCTCCCGACCTCTCCCAGCGCAAGGGATTTTCCAGCCGATGAAGGTCATTGCCGATACTGGCTTTATTGTTGCCCTGGGAAGCGACAACGACGTTCATCATCGCTGGGCCACCGAAGTAGCAAAGCAGGTAACAGAGCCGGCACTGTCATGTGAAGCCGTCCTCGCGGAAACTGCCTTCCAGTTGAAATCGGTTGGCTATGTGCTGGCACTACTTGACCGCGGGGTCCTGCAGGTCGCATTCGACTTTCCTGCTAATCTCAAACAATTGAGGGGTCTGGCGGAGAAGTACGAGGATCGCAATCCTGACCTGGCCGATCTCTGCCTGATCCGCATGAGCGAGTTGTATCCCAGCCACACTGTCCTCACGGTGGACGAGAGCAATTTCCGTGTCTATCGGCGCAACAAACGCGAAGTCATTCCTATTCTGTCTCCTCGCGGTGCTTCTGGCATTCGTGACTGACACGCCTCACTCCGGCATGCCACAATAATTGCGAATATCGAGGCGCTCGACATGCCAACTCCTGCCGTCACCGCCACTCGCGAGATCACCCCGGCTTCTTGCCTGGTGAACGTGCGCTACGCCATCCGCGACCTTGCGGTTCTCGCCGATGAGGTTGCGAAAACCGGGAAGAAGATCCTGCCGCTGAACATTGGCGATCCGCTGAAGTTCGACTTTCAGACCCCGCCGCACTTGATTCAAGCCGTGCACAAAGCCATGCACGATGGGATGAATGGCTACGCACCTTCCTCGGGAGTCACCGAAGCCCTCGAGGCGATTCGTGGGGAGGCAGACCGCAAGGGCATCCGCAATGTGCTCGACGTATTCATCACTACAGGCGTCAGTGAAGCTGTCGATATCTGCCTAAGCGCACTGCTCAACCCGGGTGAGTCTGTGCTGACGCCGAGTCCTGAATACCCGCTCTACTCAGCCGTGCTGGCCAAACTGGAGATGCCGCTCTGCCCTTATGATCTAGATGAAGACCATAACTGGCAGCCAGACTTCGAGCAAATCGAGCGCCAGATCACAGCGCGAACCCGCGGTATCGTTGTTATCAATCCCAACAATCCCACCGGCGCACTTTATTCCAGAGATGCGCTTCTGCGAGTCATCGAACTCGCACGCCGGCACAATCTGGTGATCTTTGCGGACGAGATCTACGACAAGTTGGTATTCGATGCCAAGCCACACGTCCCACTGGCCTCACTCGCCAGGGATGTGACGATCGTGACCTTCGGTGGCTTGTCCAAATCCTACCTAGCCCCGGGATGGCGGGTTGGTTGGGGTATCGTCAGCGGAGACAGCGCCGCCAGCAAACAATATGTTGAAGGCATTAACAAACTGCTGCGGGCGCGCCTTTGCGCCAGCCATCCGATGCAGTACGCGATTAGACCCGCATTGGAAGGACCGCAGGATCATCTTCCCGAAGTCAATCGCAAGCTCCGCTCGCGGCGCGATCTGACCATGAAGTGGTGCCGGGAGACGCCCGGGGTCAGCTGCATTCCGCCAGAAGGTGCCTTCTATGCTTTTCCGCGACTAGAGATTCCGGACGACGATCTCGAATTCGTGAGGAAAGTACTCGTCGAAAAGCATGTGTTGCTGGTACATGGCAGCGGCTTCGGTCAGAAACCCGGCAGCAAGCATGTCCGCATTGTTTTCCTGCCCGACGAAGCCACCCTCAGCCGGGCCTATGCTGCTCTGGGCGATTTCATGAGGGAACACTACCGCTAGATGTGCCGTTGTCGCCTGCACCTTCTGTTTATCTGACGGCGCTCTCACTCCTGCAGGCGTGTGATTTAATGCGAATATGGTAGACATTCACTGTCACCTGCTTCCGGGTGTAGACGACGGCGCCACATCCTGGGATGTCTCCGTGGCGATGTGCCGAATGGCAGAACAGGATGGCATTCGACACATCGTTGCCACTCCTCACGCGAATGACGAGTTCTCCTACGATCGGAATACGAATCTCCGGCTGCTCCAGGAGTTGCGGGAAAGAGTGGCCGGCTCGGTGCGCCTCTCCCTGGGATGCGATTTCCATCTCTCCTACGAGAACATCCAGGACGCGATGGCCAATCCCGAACGTTACACCATTGAAGACACGCCCTACCTGTTGGTGGAACTGAGCGAATTCGCGATGCCTCCGGGAATTTCCGATAGCTTGCGCCGCTTTCTCTCGATTGGAATTTCGCCCATCATCACGCATCCCGAGCGCAACCTGATCCTGCAACGCACCCCGGAAAGAATCTTGAAGTGGGTGGATTTGGGCTGTGTGGTTCAGGTTACCGCCTCAGCTTTCATCGGCCGTTGGGGGAAAAGAGCACGCGAGGTAGCGGAGATGCTGCTCAAGCGGCGCGCCATTCATGTGCTCGCCAGCGATGCTCATGGTGTTGACGATCGCCTGCCGATACTTTCGAAAGCACGTGATATGGTCGCTCGCCTGAGCAGTGAAGAAACCGCCAACATGCTGGTGGAACAAAATCCGCAGGCCATTGTTGACGGTGAAGACCTGGCCTGGGGACAAAGATAGAGGTACGCGAAGACGCATTCCGCACAGATTTCCGCGCTGCTCGAATCCGATCTACTGGGAAACAGGTTTAGTCTGCTGAGGGGACTTTGCCGTATCGCTATTGGGATTGCCGCTGCGTTCTCCACCCCCGGGTTGGTAGGGACTGGTTGCCGCAGTCTCGGGATTCAACACCCCAGAGTGATCGGGACCGAGGCCTAACTTAATCAGAGCGCGAGAGTCCGGCAGAACCTTGGTCTGCCACCCGTTATCCCCCTGGAAACGTCGCATCGCGTCTTGCGTACGCACGTCCCAAACTCCGTCGGCCTCCCCACTCAGGTAATGCTGCTTGATGAGTGCCTCCTGGATCTCATGTGTGCGGTCTGACTGAATCCCGTGCTGTCCGTGCTTCTTCCAGGATTTTGCCGACTTTTTCGACTTGCGTGACTTGGAATGGCTGGTGTTGGCGTGATGCGTGGTGCTGGAGTGATGATTTGATGTGGAGGACTTGCTGCTTCCCGATTTAGTGGACTTACTCTGCGGCTTTGACGCGGTCTGAGGATTTTTTGTGCTGGTCTCAGTGCCGGCCGCAGCGCACACCAAGGCAACGAGCACCGAGCCCACCATGAAGAAACGCCTCGATCTCCGGCCTTCGATTTGCAGCAAGCTAATATCCTGGCAGGCCCCGATCTTGCAACCTGCCCTGAATCAGTCATCTACAGTCACTGAAGGTCACATATCCTACAGTAACTGTTACTAGGATGCCAGAAGCATCTTCCCCAGTGCCAGTTCTCGGAAGTACAGCCCGCGGTTACCCCACCTTGGTGATTCTTACTGAAGGGTCCCTCCCAGAAACGCGGTTGCAGCATTGCGTCCACCCCGCGCCGGACGCACCAGAAACACCACGTCATCCCCCTTCTTCAGTTGCTGCTGAATGCGACTGAAGTCGTTGGCGTCATTCACCGCCTG
>Ga0187776_10000078_pt1 | contig 47527 bp, 47 predicted proteins | sample 0216_BV02_MP12_2_FD_132426 | JGI IMG/M metagenome (GOLD analysis project Ga0187776, IMG submission 132426) | Tropical peat soil microbial communities from peatlands in Department of Meta, Colombia - 0216_BV02_MP12_20_MG | ecosystem: Environmental > Terrestrial > Soil > Wetlands > Peat | place...
CAGCGGCTGTCGATCGAGGAACTTCGCGCGCTGGTCCTTGAATCGGGGCAGTTCATGCCGAAGAAGCATCAGAGCATCCTCGTCAACCTGTTCGATCTCGAAGCCATTACCGTCGAGGACGTGATGACGCCCCGGGCGCAGATCGAGGCAGTCGACCTCGATGCGCCGGCCGAGAACCTGCTCACGCAGATGACCACCGCGTACCACACGCGGTTGGTCGCCTACCGCGGCGAGCTCGGCAACCTCGCGGGCATCCTTCATCTGCGCAAGGTCATGCACCTGCTTCGCGCCGAGGAGCTCGACCGCGAAGCGCTCGCCGAGCTCCTGATGGAGCCGTACTACGTCCCGGCCGGCACGCCCGTATTCGCCCAGCTGCAGTACTTTCAGGAGAACCGCCAGCGCATCGCGCTGGTGGTCGACGAGTACGGAGAGCTCCAGGGCCTGGTCACGCTGGAGGACATCATCGAGGAGATCATCGGCGAATTCACCACCACGGCACCGGTGAAGTCGGAAACCTACGCCTGGGACAAGGACGGAAGCGCCCTGGTGGAAGGCTCGAGCGTGCTGCGCGAGCTGAACCGCAAGCTCGGCCTGACCCTGCCGCTCGACGGCCCGAAGACTCTGAACGGCCTTATTCTCGAGCACCTGCAGGACATCCCCGACGCGGGGGTCGCCCTGAGGATCGGCGAAGTGAGGATGGAGATCGTTCAGACTCAGGACCGGGTGATCCGGACCGTGCGGCTGTTCAGGCCGCCCGCATCCGGGCTCGCCCGCGCGGCGTGAGCCGTGCCGAGGAATAATCACGCTCGAGCGTCGATTGCACCTTGTCTTCAAGGCATTGCGACGGGGTCTTAAGACTTTACAAACGTCCGCCCCCCATGCATCATCGCGGGATTCTCCGGAGGGATTGAGGTCTCCGCATGGCCACCGCAGCAGCGCGCGCCGCAAAGGTTCAGGTCAAGGAAGCCACCTACCTCTGGGAAGGCAAGGACAAGTCCGGCAAGATCATCAAGGGCCAGATGCGCGCGGGCGGCACGGCACTCGTCAACGTCACGCTGCGCCGCCAGGGCATCATCGTCACCAAGGTCGCCAAGCAGCGCATTGGCCGCGGCGGCAAGGTCAGCGACAAGGACGTGACCCTGTTCACCCGGCAGATGGCGACCATGATGAAGGCCGGCGTGCCGCTGCTGCAATCCTTCGACATCGTGGGCAAGGGGCACGCCAACCCGGCGGTGGCGCGGCTGCTGATGAGCATCAAGACCGACGTCGAGACCGGCTCGTCGCTCGCCGCGGCGTTCCGCAAGTTCCCGCTGCACTTCGACGCGCTGTTCTGCAACCTCGTCGCGGCCGGCGAGCAGGCCGGTATCTTGGAGTCGCTGCTCGATCGCCTGGCGACGTACAAGGAGAAGATCCTCGCCATCAAGTCGAAGATCAAGTCGGCGCTTTTCTACCCGATCGCGATCGTCGTGGTCGCGTTCATCATCACTGCGGTGATAATGATCTTCGTGATCCCGGCGTTCAAGCAGGTGTTCACGAACTTCGGCGCGGACCTGCCCGCTCCCACGCTGTTCGTGATGGGCGTGTCCGACTTCTTCGTGAAGTACTGGTACCTGATCTTCGCGGTCGTCGGCGGCGGCACCTGGGGGTTCCTCGAACTGTGGAAGCGCTCGGTGCCGGTGCAGATATTCATGGACCGCCTCAGTCTCAGGGTGCCGGTATTCGGCGACCTGATCAGGAAATCGACGATCGCGCGCTGGACGCGGACGCTGTCAACGATGTTTGCCGCGGGCGTGCCCCTGGTCGAGGCCCTCGACTCGGTCGGCGGCGCCTCCGGCAACTACGTGTACCTGCAGGCCACCAAGGAGATCCAGAGGAAGGTGAGCACCGGCACCAGCCTCACGACCTCGATGCAGGAATCGAACGTGTTTCCGAACATGGTCGTGCAGATGGTGTCGATCGGCGAGGAATCGGGCGCACTCGACGGGATGCTCAGCAAGGTCGCGGACTTCTTCGAGGCCGAAGTCGACGACGCCGTCGACGCGCTCTCCAGCCTCATGGAGCCGATGATCATGGTCGTGCTCGGCGTGGTGATCGGCGGCATGGTCATCGCAATGTACCTGCCGATATTCAAGATCGGCCAAGCGGTCTAGCGTCGCGCTCCCCGCGCGGATGAGCGACACTCTGAAGGCGGTTGCCCACCCCGCCGTGTTTCCCTGGGTCTGTTTCCTGGTCGGGCTGGTGGTCGGGTCCTTCCTCAACGTCGTCATCCACCGTCTGCCCAAGATGATGGAGCGCGCCTGGAAGGAGGAATGCGCCGAGCTGGAGAACCCCGCTGCACGGCCCAAGCCCACGGAGAAGTACAACCTTTTCGTCCCCCGCTCGGCCTGCCCCACCTGCGGCCACGGCATCACGGCGATCGAGAACATCCCGGTCGTGTCCTGGACGCTGCTTCGCGGGCGATGCTCCGCCTGCAAGGCCCGAATCAGCCCGCGCTACCCGGTGGTCGAGCTGCTCGGGGGCGCGGCGGCAGCCTGGTCGGCGGTGCGCTTCGGCGTCACGCCGGCCGCCGTCGGCGCCATGATATTCCTGTGGTGCATGATCGCCGCGAGCGTCATCGATTTCGACACCCAGCTCCTCCCCGATTCGATCACGCTGCCGCTGCTGTGGCTGGGGTTGCTGCTCAACGCGGGGGGCGTATTCACCGACCTGCATTCGGCCGTCGTCGGCGCGGCCGCCGGATACCTGGTGCTGTGGAGTGTGTACTGGCTCTTCAAGCTCGTCACAGGGAAGGAAGGCATGGGCTACGGCGACTTCAAGCTGCTCGCCGCCATCGGCGCCTGGTGCGGCTGGCAGATGCTGCCCATCACCATCATCCTCTCCTCATTTATCGGTGCCGCGGTCGGAATCGCGCTCATGATCTTCGCGCGGCACGGCCGCAACGTGCCCATGCCCTTCGGCCCCTACCTGAGCGCCGCGGGCATCGTCGCCCTGTTCTGGGGCCCCCAGCTCACGCGGCAGTACCTCAGCCAGTTCATGTGAAGCCGTACACCGTCGGCCTCACGGGCGGCATCGGCAGCGGGAAGAGCGCGGTCGCTGCCCTGTTCGCGAGGCTCGGCGCGCAAGTAATCGACACCGACGAAATCGCCCACGAGCTCACGCGGCCGGGAGGCGAGGCGATCGCGTCGATACGCGCGGCCTTCGGAGCCGACGCGATCGCGGCGGACGGATCGCTCGATCGAACCGCGATGCGCCGCCTCGTATTCGGCGACGCCCGGGCGAGGAAGCGCCTCGAGGCCATACTGCATCCGCTGATACGGGCCGAAAGCACCCGGCGCCTCGAGCGCGGCGCGGGACCGTACGCGATCCTCGTGATTCCGCTGCTGGTCGAAGGCGGCGTGGACCGGTCGCGCACCGAGCGGGTGCTGGTGGTCGACTGCCCCGAGGCGAGCCAGATCGAGCGCGTGAGGCGGCGCAGCGGCCTCGCCGAGGCCGAGGTCCGCGCGATCCTGTCCTCGCAGGCGACTCGCGAGCAGCGCCTGGCAGCCGCCGACGACGTCATCGACAACAGCAGGTCGCAGGACGCGCTTGCCGACCAGGTGGCCCGCCTGCACGAGAAATACCTCACGCTGTCCCGCTCCCGAACAGCGTCATAGCGGATGGGACGTTGTCAATTCACGGAGGATCGGGGAAAATCGGCCAAAACTCACTCTAATCAAGCCCCTGCCTCTCGAGCCTCGGATGTGACGTGATCACCTACGAGTATCCGCTCAACGAGCGTATCCGCACCCTGCTGCGGCTCGAGAACCTGTTCGAACGCGCCAATCACTTCCTGGTCAGGCAGGAGGATTCACGCGATCACCACGCGGCGCTGCTGACGCTGTTCGAGATACTCGAGGTCGCGAGCCGCGCCGAGCTGAAGTCGGATCTCCTCCAGGAGCTGGAGCGCCAGAAGCAGGTGCTGCTCGGCTTCCGCAACAACCCCCAGATCGCCGAGAACGTGCTCAAGCAGGTGATCTCGGACATCGAGCGCACCAGCGCCGCTTTGTTCGCCATGACGGGCAAGATCGGCCAGCATCTCCGCGAGAACGAGTGGCTGATGTCCGTCAAGCAGCGCACCGGGATTCCTGGCGGGGCCTGCGAGTTCGACCTGCCCTCGTACCATTTCTGGCTCAACCGCGAGCCCGCCAGGCGCAACGCCGACCTGCAGTCGTGGTTCGCGCCCATGCTTCCGATCAAGGAGGCCTCGGCGATCGTGCTCAAGCTCCTGCGTGAAGGCGGCAGGCCGGTCAAGCACGTCGCCCACCGCGCCGCCTTCTCGCAGATGCTGGGAGGCAAGACCTCGCAGATGGTGCGCATCCGCCTGCCGCGATCCTCGGGGTTCATCCCGGAGATCAGCGCGAACCGCTACGCGCTCAACGTGCGCTTCGGCACCTTCGGCACCAAGGTGTGCGAGGCCGACGTCGAGTTCGAGCTCACGTTCTGCAACCTCTGAGCGCTGCCGGCCTCAGCGTCCCGCTTTGAGATCAGTGAGCAGTCTCTGGTAGGCCGGGGCCTCGCGCAGCAGACGGCCGGCAACTTCGCGCACCTTGTCGACCTGATCCTTGGGCAGCTGCAAGCGGGTCTTGATCTGCTTGAAGTAGACGCGCTCGGCGGGGTCCTTCAGGTTCTCGAAAGTCACCTGCGCGAAGTAGGCGCGCCGTTCCGGACTTCCGGCCTCCCAGGCGGCGAGCTTGTCGCGCACCTGCTCGACGCCATCCAGGGTGATCCGGTCGACCGGAATCGACCACATCTGGTCGGTCAGCGTGTCGGTGTCCGGCGGCGCGTCGTGCTTGTCCCAGTCGACCTCGGGAAAGCGCAGCGCGTTCACCGCGATCACGACTATCTTGCGGGCGCGGCGAAGCGCGGGGAGCACGGCCTCGTCCGGTGAGACCTTGAGGATCTCGAAAGCCCTGATTACTTCCGCGAGCCCGAGATTCTCCGAGAGGCCGCCGTCGAAGACGTGAACATAGGGCCGACTCGGGTCGGCGTAGGACTGGAGAGCGCGGGCGCGGAGCAGCGCCCGTCCCGGCGTCTCGGACTCTCGGGCGTTGGCCTCGGCCACCGTCTGCCAGGTCGGAACCTTCATTCCGCAGGTTCCGCCGCGGTTCTCGAAGGTGATGGGGGTGAGCAGGGGAGGCAGCGCGGTTGACGTGGCGACGGCCCGCCCCAGCGGCACCCGCGTGAGGTCGGCGCAGATGGCGTCGAACTGGTCCTGGGTGAAGCTGAACCTGGCGCCCGAGGTGACATCCGTGCCGTTGATGATGACGAAGGGTCCGCCTGCCTTCTTCAGGTCGGCAAAGGTGGCGTGGTCGAACACCGTTTCGTCGTAGAGCTCGGCGAAGAGATCCGACTTGCCGAACGTGCCGGACGGAAGCCGGAACCAGTTGGTCGGGGTCAGAATGCGCCACACGAGCTCGCTCTCGAAATTGCGAGACAGCACCTTCGTCTCGAACTCCCCGAACGTTTTCTCGCCGCGCAGGGCGTAGTAGGTGGCGGGGAAGGTCCCGCCCGATACGGCCGAGATCACGTCGACCTCGTCGAGGAGACGCCGGCTCGTTCCGTTCACCGTAACGTCCGTCCGGCGCAGCTCCTCGAGCACTCCATAGCCCAGCGCCGCAGCGCGCGTACCTCCGCCGGACATGGCGAGAATCACCAGCATGTCGTCGGATTGCCCGGGGCGGGACGATTCGTCTACGCGATAGCCGGGCCCTCCGGCCTGGTCCAGGCGAGGCGTGGCGGGCCAGTGGGCGCAGCCGGCGGCGGCGCAGGCGAGGATCAAGGGGAGAATTGAACGGGCCGTCATGGTTCAGAAGCCGATTCCCAATCCGACGTAGGCTCCGTGTGCGGCCATGTCCCAGAGAAAATTGTTCTTGTCGTAATCCTGATACATATAGCGATAGCCGAACTTGGCGGCGAATGACTTGGCGAACTGCCAGTTCGCGCCGAGGATCACCTGGTAGGTGATCTTCGAGCCGACGCCGAAGCCGCCGACGTCGGCGTAGCCCATGAATGTCCAGTGCTCGGCGAGCGGAAGGAGGACGCGCGCACCAATCACCGGGTCCCACCAGTCGGCGCTGCCGCTCAGGCTGCGCGTGCCTCCGGGCAGAAGAGGACCGGTCGTGGTCGTCAGGTTGAGGTCCGTGTCAAGGCGAGTGTAGCGCCCCGCGCCGAAGACATCGAGCTTGGTGGAGTCATCACGCACCCGGTAAGCCACGGCCAGCTGGTAGACGAGCTGCGTCACGGTCGCCTCGAGGTCGCCGGTGGCGCTGCCAATGCCCGCCGGGCCCTCCCAGGATCGGGTGCCCTGGTCTTTCAAACGGAAATACACGCTGTCGAAAGCTAGACCCCACGGCCCCTTGCGCGCTTCAGCCGCGGCCATGAAGCCGCTGTCGAAATGCTTCATGATGTCGCCGAAGCTCGAGTCGATGTCCGCCGTGACCTGGCCTACGCCGGTCCTCCCGCGGAGCCCGGCCCCGAAAATGTACGGCGTGATCTCGAATTGCCACCCATCTGTGGCTTCCGCGAGCACCGGTGGCAGCGCCAGCCCTGCCGCGACGGTCACGACGGTAGCCGCACGAGCGAGCACATCTCTCATCTTCCTTCTCCTCGCCCGCGATCCTCGGACAATTGCGGGATGCGCTACTTGATCTAGGTCAATCTGACTTCTCGCGACCGATGCTAGATAATCCGCTTCAGAAAACCTTCCGGGGGACAATCGCCTTGCCGAGGTTGCGTGCCATTGCTGCGGGGGCCTGGTTCGCTCTCACTTACAGCGTCACACTAGCGCAAGGTACCGGCGAGCCTGCCGTGACGGGAGCGGCGCGCCCGAAGATCGGCCTCGCCCTGTCCGGCGGAGGCGCCCGCGGCGCCGCGCACATCGGCGTCCTCAAGGTTCTCGAGGAGCTGCGCGTTCCGGTCGATTGCGTCACCGGTACGAGCATGGGCTCGGTCGTCGGTGGATCCTTCGCCGCGGGGACGACACCCGCGGATATGGAGAGGATCGTCACTCAGACCGACTGGAGCGAGGTTTTCACCGATCGCCCTCCGCGCGCGGAGATATCGCCGCGCCTCAAGCAAGACGACTACAAGGGTTTGTTCGCTCCGGAGTTCGGCGTTCGCGGCGGCTCGCTCGTGGTCCAGAAGGGCATCGTCTCCGGCGTCAACATCGAGAGCTTCCTGCGCTACCTGACACAACAATCGGGAAACGTCGCCGACTTCCGCAAGCTGCCCGTTCCTTTCCGCGCGGTGGCGACCGACATCGAGACCGGCGAGGCCGTGATCCTCGACCACGGCAGCCTCTACCGGGCGATGCGCGCGAGCATGGCCATCCCCGGCGCGGTGGCTCCCGTCGAGATCGACGGCCGCCTGCTGGTGGACGGGGGCATCGCCAACAACCTGCCGATCGACGTCGCGCGCAGGATCTGCGGGGACGTGATCATCGCCGTGAACATCTCCACGCCCCCGCTCGAGCGCGAGCAGATCACGTCGGCGCTCAGCATCGTCGGGCAGCTGATCAACTTCCTGGGCAAGGAGCGCGTCGACAAGCAGCTCGCGAGCCTTTCCAAGCGCGACGTCCTGATCTCGCCCGAGCTCGGGGACATCAGCTCGGGATCGTTCGAGCGCATGACCGAGGCCATCAAGATCGGGGAGGCTGCCGCGCGCAGCCAGGCGGACGAGCTGCGCCGCTACAGCCTGCCCAAGGCCGAGTACGAGGCGCTGCGCAAGCGCCAGATCGTCGCGCGCAGGGAGAGCTTGGGTCGCATCGACGAGATCCGTTTCGAGGGAATCGAGCGCACCAATTCCGCCGTGCTGCGTCAGTTGATGAAGACCAAACCCGGCGACGACGTAACGGAAGCTTCTCTCACGCAGGACCTGCGCCGAATCTACGGACGCGGCGACTTCGAATCGGTGGATTACCGCATTGACGAAAGCCAGACCGGTCGCGCGCTGGTCATCCGGGTGCGGGAGAAGGAGACCGGACCCGACTATATCCGCTTCGGGCTGACGCTGGCGACCGAGGGCAAGGGCGACAGCTATTTCAACCTGATCGCGAGCTATCGCGCGACCTGGGTGAACCGGTTCGGTGCGGAATGGAAGCTTGAGACCCAGGTCGGCCAGAATTCGTACGCCTTCACCGAGTTCTATCAGCCCCTGACCCGCTACGGCGACTTCTTCGTCGCGCCCTACGCGCAGGCGGGCCAGTCGTACCGCGGCGTGTACAGCGGCAACGATCGCGTCGCGGAGTACACGATGCGCGAGAACCGCGCCGGGCTCGACGCCGGCACGACCTTCGGCCAATGGGGCGAGCTTCGCCTGGGGCCTGTATTGCGCACTGTCCGCGCGAGCGTTCAGACGGGTTCCCCTGTCCTGCCCGAAGTCGACGCCAACGCGAGCGGCGCACGCATCAAGCTGTTCGCCGACAACCTCGACCAGGTATGGTTTTCGCGCGACGGGCACCGGCTGGTCATGAACGGGTTCAGGTCGTACGAGAGCATGGGAGCGGATAGCGACTATTCGCGCGCGGACCTTTCCTATATCCGGGCATGGAGCTACGGCGGGCACACGTTCCAGCTGGGCGCCTACGGCGGCACCAATTTCGGCTCCAACCTTCCGGCCTACGACTCCTTCGTCCTAGGCGGCCCATTTCGCCTGTCCGCGTACGCCATCGGCCAGTTCTCCGGGCAGCAGGCAGCGTTCGGCTCGCTGCGCTATTTCAACCAGGTGAAGCGGCTGCCCTCGCCGCTGGGCTCGGGCGTATACGCGGGTGCGTCGCTCGAAATCGGGCGGGTCAACAAGCTCGACGACGCAAGGGATACCACGGGCAATCTCGAATCGGGCTCGATCTTCCTCGGAGCGGACACGTTTCTGGGACCTGCGTGGATCGGCGCGGGCTTCGCGCCGGGCGGGATCAGGAGCCTGTTCCTGCTCGTGGGTGCGCCCTTCAACTTCGAGTCGAAGCCATGAAGTCTGGGTAGACTGAATTCGTGCCGAAGGCCCACCTCGTGAGTTGCCCCCGCTGCGGAACCCAGGTCGCCTGGGTAGCCGCGAACCGCTACCGCCCCTTCTGCTCGGAGCGCTGCAAGCTCTTCGACCTCGGCGACTGGGCGATGGAGAAATACCGCGTCCCGGTCGAGGAGGACCAGGACACGCCGGGGTCGAAGGCGCCGGACTAGACCTCCCAGGCGCCGCGCACCATCGCGAGGCCGTGAGCGCCGCAGCTCTTCGCCTGCTCCATGTCGGCCGGCGTGAGGCCGCCCAGCGCGTACACGGGAATCGAGGCCCCGGCGGCGATTTCCCGGAAGCCCTCCCAGCCGAGCGGAATGCTGCTGGCGTGCGAGGGCGTGGCGCGCACCGGCCCGAGCACCGCGAAATCCGCCCCGAGCGCCTCGGCACGCCTCAGCTCCTCGGCCGAGTGACACGACGCGCCGCACCAGGGCAGGCCGGGACGAGCGCCGCCGAGCTGGGCGGCCGTGAGATGGACGCCGTCCGCGCCTATCTCGCAGGCGAGCTCCGCGTCCGAATTCAGGAGCACCTTCGCGCGGTGAGCCCGGGCGAGCGCGAGCACCCGCTGCGCTAGCGCCCTCACGGCGTCGCGCGCGAGACTCTTCTCTCGAACCTGCACGAGCTTCAGGCCGCTGCGCAGCCGCGCGTCCAGCCGGGAGAAGAACGCCGCCTCGCCCAGCCCGGCGACGCGCGTGATCGCGTATTCGTCCGGCAGCGACAGAGCGCGCAGCACCGGGCCGTTCGCCGGAAGCATGGGCGCCACGTCAGTCGCCTCCGGGCGCTGCCACGCGATCGCCTCGTGCTCCAGGGCGCGCGGCTCTCCGCGCCACGCGACCACTCTGTGAAAATGCAGGCGCACCGTGGCGTGGGGATAGGTGAATACCCGGGTAATCCAGGGATACGCGCGCTCGATCGTTACGCCCAGCTCCTCTCGGATCTCGCGCGAGAGCGCATCGGCGACCGGCTCACCCGGCTCCACTTTCCCGCCGGGAAATTCCCAGTAGCCGGCGTAGACCTTGCTCGCCGGACGCCGCGCGAGCAGCACGCGGCCGTCAGGACGGAGCAGCACCGCCACGGCCACGTCCACCGGGGCCGCCATGGCCTTCCGCTTCAGCGCCTGGGCTTGCCGTCGCCGGCCTGGCGGCCGGCGAAGTCGCGCGCGAACTGCCAGGCCACTCGGCCCGAGCGCGAGCCGCGCTGCAGCGCCCACTGAATCGCCTCCTGCCTCGCCTTCGCGATCGCCGCATCGCTGCAGCCGAGCTCGCGCAGCCAATGGGCCACGATCGCGAGAAACTCGTCCTGGTCGAACGGATAGAAGGAAACCCACAGCCCGAAGCGCTCCGACAGTGAGATCTTCTCCTCGACCGTTTCGCCGGGGTGAATCTCCTCCCCGAGGTGCTTGGTCTCGAGGTTCTCCTGCATGTACTCGGGCATGAGGTGGCGCCGGTTGGAAGTCGCGTAGATGAGCAGGTTCTCCGAGGTCGCGGCGACGGACCCGTCGAGCACCGACTTGAGCGCCTTGTAGCCCGCGGCCTCGGCGATCTCGAACGACAGGTCGTCGCAGAACAGGATGAAGCGCTCGGGGCGCCCGGCCACCTGGTCGACGATCTCGGGCAGATCGATGAGATCGTGTTTCTCCACCTCGATGACGCGCAGCCCCTGGCGGTGGTACTTGTTCAGCACCGCCTTCACCAGCGACGATTTTCCGGTGCCGCGCGCGCCGGTCATGAGCGCGTTGTTGGCGGTACGCCCCTCGACGAACTGGCGCGTGTTCTGGTCGATCAGGGCCTTCTGGTTGTCGACACCGTGGAGATCGGAGAGGCGGATGCGGTGCACGTTCGCGACCGGCTGGATGTAGCCGCCGCGCGGGTTCTTGCGCCAGCGGAACGCGATGCTCGCGTTCCAGTCCACCAGGCGCGACGCGGGCGGAAGCAGCGTCTCGATCCGCTCGAGGAGAGCCTCGCCACGCTTGACCAGCTTCTCCAGCTCGGACATGTGAGCTCTAGGTTCTGTACTCGGCGTTGATGGTAACGTATTCGTGCGACAGATCGCAGGTCCATACCGTGGTCGCCGCCCGTCCGCGGTTCAGCACCACGCGTACGGTAATGTCACTCCTTCCCATGATCCGCTTGCCGTCCTCCTCGCGGTATCCGGGAGCGCGTCCCCCGTCCGACGCTACCAGCACGTCGTCGAGGTAGAGCGCCACCCGCATAACGTCGAGGCCGCGCACGCCGGAGTTGCCTATGGCCGCGAGCAGCCGCCCCAGGTTGGGGTCCGAGGCGAAGAAGGCGGTCTTGACGAGGGGCGAGTGCGCGATCGCGTAGGCGACGCTTGCGCACTCCGACTCGTTGCGGCCTTTCTCGACCCGGACGGTGATGAACTTGGTCGCACCTTCGCCATCCCGCACGATGGCCTGCGCGAGCTCCTGCGACACTTCCAGCACGGCCTCGCGCAGGAGCACGCGGTCGCAGCGCCCGGCGGCCCCGGTCGCGAGGAGGATGAAGGAATCGTTGGTCGACGTGTCGCCGTCGACGCTGATCCGGTTGAACGAGCCCGCGGCCGCCTCGGCCACCAGGCCCTCGAGCGTCGCCTGCGAAAGCGCCGCGTCGGTGGCAACGAAGCCAAGCATGGTCGCCATGTCGGGGCAGATCATGCCCGCGCCCTTGGCGATCCCGGTCACGGTTGCGCCGCCCGCCCGCCGCGACCGGGCTTTCGGCACGGTATCGGTCGTCATGATCGCCTCGGCGGCGCGCGCCCAGTTGTCCTCGCGCAGATCCGCGACGCACGCCGGCAGCCCCGCGACGACGCGCGAAAGCGGGAGCGGCTCCATGATCACTCCGGTCGAGAACGGCAGCACTTCGCGCGGATCGCACCCGAGCAGGCTCGCCGCCCGCTCACAGCTCGTCCGCGCATCGGCGAGCCCGGTTTTCCCCGTTCCGGCGTTGGCGTTGCCGGTGTTCACGAGGAGCGCGCGGATCGGCCTGCCCGAGGCCAGGTGCTCCTTCGCGACCTGGACCGGCGCAGCGCAGAAGCGGTTCCGCGTGAACACGCCGGCCACCTTCGTTCCCTCGGCGAGCGCCACGAGCAGCAGGTCCTTGCGGCCGGACCTGCGGATTCCGGCTTCTGCGACTCCAAGCCTCGCGCCCTTCACGGGCAGGAGGTCTTCGGGCCTTGGAGCGCTCAGGTTGACGGCCATATTCTTGCCCGGCCCCGGGAGACCGCGCAGCGCCCGCTCAGGCGAGCTTCCCGTGACAGTGCTTGTATTTCTTGCCCGATCCGCAGGGGCAGGGGTCGTTGCGGCCGATCTTGCCGACGTGCCTCACGAAAGGCGCGGCCTTCGCGGCCGTCGCGGTCCCGCCCTCGGGGCTGGCGAGAGCCTCCTCGTAGCCCGCGTGCTGGTACTGGACGTTTTCCACCGCCGGCGCCTGCAGCTGTTCCATTTCCTCGGCCTGCCCGCGAAGCTGCAGCTCCACCGTCATCAGCGTGCGGGTCACCTCGAGCTTGACCGCCTCAACCAGATTGCCGAAAAGCTCGAAAGCCTCGCGTTTGTACTCCTGCTTAGGGTTCTTCTGCGCGTAACCGCGCAGGTGTATCCCCTGGCGGAGATGATCCAGGGCGGCGAGGTGCTCGCGCCAGTGGTTGTCGAGCGTCGCCAGCAGCACGTGCCGCTCGACAAGGTGCACGCCGTCCGGCGGATACGCCGCCATCTTGCGGCGGTAGGTCGCATTCGCCTCCCCGATCGCGCGCTTGAGCAGCGCCTCGTCGTCGAGCCCCGGGTCCGCGGCGAGCCACCTGGAAAGCGGCAGCTCGAGGCGCAGCTCCGCCGCGCACACCTTCTCCAGCCCCGGGATGTCCCATTGCTCTTCCATGCTCTCTTCAGGCACGTGGGCACGGAACAGGTCCGTGACCACGCCTTCGCGCAGCGACTCGATCTGGTCCGACACGTCCTGCGACTCGAGGATGGTGTTTCTCAGGTGGTAGATCTCGCGACGCTGGTCGTTGGCGACGTTGTCGTATTCGAGCAATTGCTTCCGGATGTCGAAGTTGTGCGCCTCGACCTTGCGCTGCGCGCTCTCGATCGAACGGGTCACCAAGCCGTGCTCGATCGGCTCGCCCTCGGGCATTCCCAGGCGCTGCATGATCGCGTTCACGCGCTCGCCGGCGAAGATCCGCAGCAGCGGGTCTTCGAGCGACAGGTAGAAGCGGGACGAGCCCGGGTCTCCCTGCCGGCCGGAGCGGCCGCGCAGCTGGTTGTCTATGCGCCGAGCTTCGTGGCGCTCGGTGCCGATGATATGGAGCCCTCCGGCGGCGATGACCTGGTTGTGGAGGTCCTGCCACTCACGCCGCAGCGTCGCGATGTGCCCGTCCTTCTCCGCGTCGCCTAGATCCTCCTTCTCCTGGAGCAGATCGACCTGCTTTTCGACGTTTCCGCCGAGCACGATGTCCGTCCCGCGGCCCGCCATGTTGGTCGCGATCGTGATCACCTTGGGGCGTCCGGCCTGCGCCACGATCTCGGCTTCGCGTGCGTGCTGCTTCGCGTTCAGCACCTGGTGCGGCAGCTTCTCCTTCTGCAGCATGCCGGAGATCAGCTCGGAATTCTCGATCGAGGTGGTGCCGACGAGCACCGGCTGGCCGCGCTCGTGGCAATCCTTGATGTCGTCGATGATCGCCTTGTATTTCTCCTTGGTGGTGCGGAACACCTGGTCGTTCCGGTCGGCACGGATCATCGGCATGTGGGTGGGTATGACCACCACCTCAAGCCCGTAGATCTCCTGGAACTCGTACGCCTCCGTGTCAGCCGTGCCGGTCATGCCGGCGAGCTTGCGGTACATGCGGAAATAGTTCTGGAAGGTGATCGAGGCGAGCGTCTGGTTCTCGCTCTGGATGGACACGTTCTCCTTTGCCTCGATCGCCTGATGCAGCCCATCGGACCAGCGCCTCCCGGGCATGAGCCGCCCGGTAAACTCGTCGACGATCACGACGTCGCCCTCCTGGACGACGTAGTGCCGGTCCCGGAAGAACAGGTTGTGCGCCCGCAGTGCCGCGTTCAGATGGTGCATCAGGTTCACGTACGCGGGCTCGTACAGGCTCCGACCCTCCGGAAGGAGCTGCGCGCGCGCGAGGAGCTTCTCCGCATGCTCGTGGCCCTCCTCGGAGAGCAGCACGGTGTGGTTCTTCTCGTCGACGAAGAAATCGCCCGGCGCGCCGTCCTTCTCCTGGCGCTTGAGCAGCGGCGCGACCTCGTTGATCCGGTGGTAGATCTCGGTGCGGTCCTCGGCCTGCCCCGAGATGATGAGCGGCGTGCGCGCCTCGTCGATGAGTATCGAGTCCACCTCGTCGACGATGGCGTAGTTCAGCCCGCGCTGGAATCGGTCGCCCACCTGCATGGCCATGTTGTCGCGCAGGTAGTCGAATCCGAACTCGTTGTTGGTTCCGTAGGTGATGTCGGCGGCGTAGGCCGTCTGCTTCTCGTCGTGCGGCATCTGGGTGAGGATCACCCCGACCGAGAGGCCGAGGAACCTGTAGACCTTGCCCATCCATTCCGCGTCACGCCGCGCGAGGTAATCGTTGACGGTCACGATGTGCACGCCGCGCCCGGAAAGGGCGTTCAGGTAGGCCGGAAGGGTCGCGACCAGCGTCTTGCCCTCCCCCGTCCGCATCTCCGAGATCTTGCCGTCGTGCAGGACCATGCCGCCGATCAGCTGGACATCGAAATGGCGCATGCTGAGCACGCGCTTCGCGGCCTCGCGCACGACGGCGAAAGCCTCGGGCAGGAGCTCGGCGAGCGCGGCTTTTTCCGCCACGTCGCGCTCCTCGGCGGGCAGGTCCCCAACACGCTTGGCGAAGCGCTCCTTCAGCTCCGGGGTCTTCGCTGCGAGCGCCTGATCGGAGAGGGCGGCGATTGCAGGCTCGAACGCATTGATCGCTCTGACCGTCTTGCCGTACTGCTTGAGCAGCCGGTCGTTGCGGCTGCCGAAGACCGCCTTCAGGACGCGGGAAATCATCGAGGAATGACGGTCGAGGCGTGAAAAAGTTCGAAGTCTACCATGCGCTTCGGACCGCCCGACGCGGACCGAAAGGCGAGGTCTAGCGGATAGCTAGCGGGAGGCTGCCTGGAGGAAGCGGGCCGGGTTCTGCGCGACGCCCCGGTAGCGCACTTCGAAGTGCACGTGCGGGCCGGTGGCCCGCCCGGTCGCCCCCGATTCAGCGATCTTCGCGCCCCGCTGGACGACATCGCCTTCCTTCACCAGGAGCCTCGAGTTGTGCGCGTAGCGGGTGGTGAAATCATTGCCGTGGTCGATCTCGACCATGTAGCCGTACTGGGGATGCATACCCGCGAATTTCACTACGCCGCCGGCCGCGGCGAAGACGGGCGTTCCGGGGTCGACGACGAAGTCCACGCCCTCGTGCATCGCCAGCATGCCGTTGAAGGGATCGATGCGCCAGCCAAAGCTCGAGGCGCTCCAGCTGCCGTCGACCGGAGGGATCGTCGGCATCAGCTTCTTCTTGACTTTAGCGTCGAACAGCTGGGACTCGAGGACGCCCAGAGAGTCCGAGCGGTTCTCCATCTGGCGGGAGACCTGCTCCAGCTGCCGGCCGAATTCGCCCATCGACAGGTCCTTCACGCTCGACACGGCTCCCCCGCGCCCCGGAATCTCGGTAAAGCGGAACTCCCCGGGCTTGAGGCCGGCCAATGCCGACAGGCGCTCACCCAGAGCGTCGAGACGCATCAGCTGGGCCTGCATCTCGCCCAGCTTCACGGCCATTGCGTTAAGGTTCTCCCTCAGGAACTCTTCGGTCTTGCGTTGCTGCGCCTCCTGCGCCGACTTCACCAGGGACTCGAGCAACGGAAGCTTGAGCTGGTCGGCATGCCTGACGGTGATCCAGAACAGGCCGAGCGTGAGACACAGCACGAGCGCGCCTATCAACACCACGCCCGCGATCATGTGACGGTGGGTCAGGGTCAGGGACTTCGCCCCAGCTGTTCTGCTCGAAACAAGAATAATATGCATGGGAGCGCCGTCGCCTAGGTATGCAATCCACGAATCGCCGAACCCAGCATATGAAAACCCTCTGCGCCTTCCTGAACCAAGCCGACGCCATCTCTGCGCTCATGCCCCAGGCCGAGCGCCTAATCGAACTCCGCGAGATCCTCGCCTCGCTGCTGCCGGAATCCCTGGCGCGACACTGCTCGGTCGCGAACTTCAAGCAGGGACGGGTGATTATTTTTGCGTCTAACGGCGCAACCGCCGCGAAACTGAAACTCATGCTCCCGGCATTGTTGGAGCAATTTTCGGGGCGAGCGACGGAGGTTACCGGATTGGAGGTGGCGGTGCAAGCCCTTGGGTCGAAGCCTCAACCCATTGAAAAACATTCGAAAATCACTTCTGACGCGGCGTCAGAACTGACCGCGCTGTGCGAACAACTCCCTGATTCGGAATTGAAAAAAGTCCTGTTGCGAATCGTCTTTCAACATCGCCGCTAAGTATCTGCCTAGACGAGCATAAATGCTCGTTCCAGGATCAACAACCCGAAGACCAGCAGGGCGAAAAGCACGGCGTACTTGAATACCTGGAGGGCAAAGCGCAGGTACTTCCTGTCGCGGGTGAGGATGTAAAGGACGAGCCCTGCCGCCGTGACCAGCACAACGAGGACCCCCGCGATGCGCAGGGCGAGCATGCGTGCTTTGGCCTGCCCTCAGGCGGCAGGCAGGGCGAACAGGCGGGACAGCGCGGCCGGGGCGTCTTCCTCGCGCGCGAAGGTCACCCATTCCCAGGAATCCTGGGCGGCGAGCGCCGCCCGCGCCAGGCGGTTGTTGAGCGCGTGGCCCGACTTGTGGGCGGAGAATGACGTGATCAGCGGGTGCCCGATCAGGTAGAGATCCCCGATCGCGTCCAGCAGCTTGTGCTTGACGAACTCATCGGCATACCGAAGCCCCTCGGCGTTCAGCACGCGGTACTCATCGACGACGATCGCGTTGTCGAGGCTGCCGCCGCGCGCGAGACCGGAATCGCGCAACGCCTCGACCTCCTGGATGAAGCCGAAGGTGCGCGCACGCGCGACCTCCTTGACGTACGAGGTGTCGGCGAAGTCGACCTGGGCGGTCTGCGCCGAATGCTCGATCGCCGGATGGTCGAACTCGATCGAAAAGGAGAGCTTGAAACCCTCGAACGGGTCGAAGCGTGCCCACTTGTCGCCGTCCTTCACCTCGATGGTCTTCTTGATGCGGATGAAGCGCTTTGGCGCCGCCTGCTGCTCGATCCCCGCGGACTGGATCAGGAACACGAAGGGCGCCGCGCTCCCGTCCATGATGGGCACCTCGGACCCGGTCAGGTCGACGTAGGCGTTGTCGATCCCCAGGCCGGCAAACGCCGACATGAGATGCTCGACCGTGGCCACCTTGGCGCCGTCCGACTCGAGCGCACTGCACAGCCGCGTGTCGGTAACCTTGAACGCGTCGGCGGCGATATCGACCGGCCTCGCCAGATCGATGCGGCGGAATACGATCCCCGTGTCAGGCGCGGCCGGGCGCAGAGTCATCGCCACCTTCTCGCCGGTGTGAAGGCCGACGCCGGTGGCGCGGATCGTGGATTTGAGGGTGCGCTGCCTGAACATTCGCGTTGCCGCGGCACTCGATCAAGGCTCGCCGCAGCCGATTGAAAGCGTTGGAGTTTAGCACAGAGTGCGGCCCCACCGGCCCGGAATTTCCGGCGAGGCGCGCACTATGCACGCAGCCCTAGTGCGCGCGCTTGCGCAGATAGGCTGGCACGAAAGCCACGGTACGGATGAGAACCGGCGTGGGCCGCGCGGGAAGCCGGGGCGCGGCGGCGCGGGCGACGACGGGCTTGCGCAGGTAGCGGGGCATGCCAATGCGTTTTGCTGTGCTCATGAACTCTCCCTAGTCGGCTTGCTTGCGAAGAAATGCGGGGATGTCGTACTTGTCTACTCCGTTCGCCTGCAGCGCCTCGATGGTCGAGGCGCGGTTCTTGCGGATGACTGCGGGCATCTCGTCGAGGACGCGGTAGTCCACGCCGCTCGCGACCGGCATGTTGTCGGTACCGGTCTTCTGTACCAGCTTGGGCTTCATCGCCCGCGCAGCTTGCGGCTGGCCCAGACCCGTTGCGATCACCGTGACGCGCAGCTCTTCGCCTATGGGATCGTCGTACACCGCGCCGAAGATGATGGTGGCGTCGTCCGCCGCGAAGCCGCGGATGGTGTTCATCACCTCTTTGGTCTCGCGCAGCTTGAGGCTCGACTTGTTCGCGGTGATGTTCACGACCACGCCGCGCGCTCCGGAGAGATTCACGCCCTCGAGGAGCGGGCAGGCGACGGCCTGCTCCGCGGCGATGCGCGCGCGGTCGACCCCCGACGAGGCGGCCGAGCCCATCATCGCCATTCCCTGCTCGGCCATCACGGTGCGCACGTCCTGGAAGTCGACGTTGATGAGGCCGGGGACGTTGATTATCTCGGAGATGCCCGCGACCGCGTTCTTGAGCACGCTATCGGCGGCGGAGAACGCCTCCTCCATCGACACGTCGTCGCCCAGGACTTCCTCGAGCTTCTCGTTGAGGATCACGATCACCGAGTCGACGTGCTGCGACAGCTCCTCGATGCCGAGCTCGGCCGACTGAATGCGCCGCACGCCCTCGAACGAGAACGGCTTGGTGACGACCGCGACGGTGAGAATGCCCATCTCCTTGGCGACTTCCGCGACAACGGGCGCCGCTCCGGTGCCCGTGCCACCGCCCATTCCCGCGGTGATGAAGACCATGTGCGAGCCGTGCAGGAAGTCGGCGATCTGATCGCGCGCCTCCATCGCGGCCGACCGCCCGGCCTCGGGCTTCGCACCCGCACCCAGCCCGGTCGATCCAAGCTGGACCTGGTTCTTCGCCAGCGTCCGCGATAGCGCCTGGGCGTCGGTGTTCGCGGTGACGAACTCGACCCCGGCCACGCCGTTTCGGATCATGTGGTCGACGGCGTTGCCTCCGGCGCCGCCGACACCGATCACCTTGATCACGGTGCCGCTTATGGGACTCTCGACGACTTCAAACATGCTGACCTCCTTCCGGGTGATGTAAGAACTTCTGCCTGCAGAGCACCTTCAAAAATTTCTCTGGAACCACTCGCGCATCCTCCTTCCCACCTGTCTGATCGATCCGCCCTGGCGCGAGATGAGCCCGCGCTGCGTCTGCACCACGCCCTCGAGCAGGAGCCCGACCGCGGTGGCGTAGCGCGGGCTGCGGATCACGTCGGCGAGCGAGCCGGTGTACCGGGGAATGCCGAGCCGCACCGGCATGTGGAAGATCTCCTCGCCCAGCTCCGCCATGCCCTGCATCACCGCCGAGCCGCCAGTGAGAACGATCCCCGAGGACAGCAGCTCCTCGTAGCCCGAGTCGCGCAGTACCTGCTGGATGAGCGAATAGAGCTCCTCGACGCGCGGCTCGATGACTTCGGCAAGGGTCTGGCGCGAGAGCATCCGCGGCGGCCGGTCGCCCACGCCGGCGACCTCGATCATCTGGCCCGCCTCGGCGAGCTGCCTGAGCGCGCAGCCGTGGCGCACCTTGAGCTCCTCCGCCTCGGATGTGGGTGTGCGCAGGGCCATGGCGATGTCGTTCGTGATCTGGTCGCCCGCGATCGGCACCACCGCGGTGTGGCGGATCGCGCCCTCGCGGAATACCGCGATGTCGCTCGTGCCGCCCCCGATGTCGACCAGGCAGACGCCGAGCTCCTTCTCGTCCTCGGTCAGCACCGCGAGCGAGGAGGCGAGCGGCTGCAGGATCAGGTCGTTGACCTCGAGGCCGCAGCGGCGGACGCATTTCACGATGTTCTGCGCGGCCGACACTGCGCCGGTGACGATGTGGACCTTCACCTCGAGGCGCACACCGCTCATGCCGAGCGGCTCGCGGACGCCATCCTGGCCGTCGATGATGAATTCCTGGGTGAGGATGTGCAGCACCTGCTGATCGGTGGGGATCGGCATCGCACGGGCCGTCTCGATCGCGCGCTCGACGTCGGTCTGGGTGACCTCCTTGTCCTTGATCGCCACCATTCCGGTGGAGTTGAAGCTCTTGATGTGGCTTCCCGCGATGCCGGTGAAGACGCGCTCGATTTTGCAGTCGGCCATCAGCTCGGCTTCCTCGAGGGTGCGCTGGATGGCGTTCACCGTGGACTCGATGTTCACGACCACGCCCTTCTTCAGGCCCTTGGAGTCGTGCCCGCCCATGCCGATGATGTCCATGCGGCCGTCGGGGAAGAGCTCGGCGACGACAGCCGCGACCTTGGAAGTGCCGATGTCGAGCGCGACGATGAGGTTCTTGCTGTCTCTCGCCATGTCAGACTCGCCTGTGCGGACCGGCCCCGGATCGCGGTTTTTCCGTGATCCGGACCGCAAATCCGTTGGGATAGCGCAGGTCGACGTAGTCGACGCGCTCGCGCAAGTCGGCCAGGGTCTGGGGAAACACCGAAACGAAGCGTGCGAGCCGATCCTCAACCCGGTCCTTGTCGGTGTCCCGCCCGAGCTGGACCGTGAGGCCGTTCGAGAGCCTGAGCTGCCACGCCAGCCGCGGCGACAAGAGCACCTGCCTGGGCTCGAGGCCGAGCGGAGCGAGCAGATCCCGGAATTCGATGAAGCGCCGCGAGACCTCTGCCTCGGCACCCGCGGGACCGGCGAGAACCGGGAGCGGCTCATCGCTCTGCCCGCGGAAGAGCTCGCCCTGCGCATTGACAAGCTGCGCCTTCTTGCCCTGGCCCCAGCGCGCCAGGGCGACCTGCTCCTCGACGCGCACCTCGAGGGCGTCGGGCCATACGCGCCGCAACTCGGCGCGCCGCACCCAGGGGATGCCTTCGAACAGCGACCGGACCGACTCCAGGTCCACCGTGAAGAACGTGCCGTGCAGGCGTCCCTGAAGCGCATCGACGATCTCGTGTCGCTCCACCCGCTGCAGGCCGCCCTCGACCACGATGGCCCTGAGCAGGAATACGGGCGAATCGAGGAGAAGGCGCGCGCCGGCATAGGCGAGCAGTGCGAACGCGAGCGCGGCGAAGGCGCCGGCCGCAGCATTGGCGATGCGCGGGTTATCCCACACGCGCGCCTCCTTTCTCCAGCCGCGCGAACTCGAGGATGCGGATGCACAGGTCCTCGAACGACAGCCCGGCGTGGCGCGCCGCCATGGGTACCAGCGAATGGTCGGTCATTCCGGGCGAGGTGTTCACCTCGAGGAAGTACGGCTTGCCGGTGCGGTCGAGCATCAGGTCGACGCGACCCCATCCGCTGCAGCCCAGTGCCTTGAAGGCGAACAGAGCCTCGTCCTGGACGATGCGCTCGGCGTCCGGCGGCAGCCCGCAGGGAATGAGATAGCGGGTGTCGTCCGCGCTGTATTTCGCCTCGTAGTCGTAGAACTCGCGCGGCGTCTCCAGCTTGATGAGCGGCAGCGGCTTGTCCCCGAGGATCCCCGCGGTAAGCTCTACGCCATCCACGAAGGCTTCGGCGACTACGATGCTGTCGTAGTTCGCCGCGAGGGCGTACGCCTCGGGAAGGTCGCGCGCGCTCTTCACCTTGGTCATGCCGATCGACGAGCCCTCGTTCGCGGGCTTCACCATCAGCGGGAGGCCGAGGCGCGTCGCGACCGCCTGCATGTCCGCGCCGTGCGCGAGAAGCTCGCCGCGCGGCGTCGGTATGCCGCACGCCTGCCACACGAGCTTTGCGTGCCACTTGTCCATGGCGAGCGCGCTCGCGAGCACGCCCGACCCCGTGTACGGGATGCCGAGGAGCTCGAGCGCGCCCTGGATCGTGCCGTCCTCGCCGTAGCGGCCGTGGAGGATGACGAACGCCCGGTCGAAGCGCTCGTCGGCGAGCGCGCCGATGCCCCGCTCCTTGGGGTCGAAAGCGTGAGCATCGACTCCCCTCGCCTTCAGCGCGGCGAGCACGCGTCCTCCGCTCTTGAGCGAGACGGCGCGCTCGGCGGAGGCGCCGCCCATCAGCACCGCGACCTTCCCGAAGTCTGCCGCCTTCACGCGGCCTCCCCGACGATCCTGACTTCGGGGATCAGGTCGATCCCGAAGCGCTGATGCACCGTCGCGCGGACCAGCGCGATCAGCGCCTCGATGTCGGAGGCGCGCGCCCTGCCTTTGGGGTTGACGATGAAGTTCGCGTGTTTCTCCGAGACCCGGGCGCCACCGATCTCGCGGCCCTTCAGCCCCGCCGCCTCGATCAGGCGCGCGGCGTGGTCTCCGGGGGGGTTGCGAAACACCGAGCCGGCGTTGGGCAGCTCGAGCGGCTGCGTGGCGAGACGCCGCGCCAGCAGATCCTTGATGCGGCGCCGCGCCGCCCTCTCGTCCCCGGGCCGGAAGCGGAACCAGGCGGCGAGGAACCACTCGTCCTCGCCGAGCTTCGCGCCGGGCAGCTCGACATGCCGATAGCTCGTCTCGAACTCTTCCGGCTTGCGCTCGGTGAGCTTCCCCGCGCGCGACACGGTGAGCACTTTCGCGACGACGTCCCAGGTCTCCGAGCCGTAGCAGCCGGCGTTCATCGCGAGCGCGCCGCCCACGGTCCCCGGAACGCCCGCCAGGAACTCCGCGCCTTCGAGCCGGTGCGTCGCGGCGAAGCGCGCCACCTTGGGAGACGCCGTGCCGGCCTCGGCAAAGATCAGACCACCTTCCACGCGCATGGCGCCGCCGGGGTCGTGCATCAGCACGACGGTGCCACGCAAGCCGCCGTCGCGCACCAGCAGATTGCTTCCCAGGCCGACGAAGCACACCGCCTCGTGCATCGGCAGCGTCGCGAGGAAGGCCGCAAGGTCGGCGGCGTCCGCGGGGGAATACGCGCGCGCGGCGACGCCCCCGGTGCGCCAGCTGACATGCTTCGCCATAGGCTCGTTCAGCCGCAGGACGCCGCGCAGCGCGATCGGCTCGGCCATGTTCATTTGCCGCCCTTGAGTAGAGCGCCGGGCACGCTCCCGATCGAGCCCGCACCCATCGTGAGCACGACGTCGCCGGCCCTGGCGAGCTTGCGTATCGCCTCGGGCATGTCGGAGATCTTCTCGACGAACACCGGCTCGACCTTCCCCGCGATCCGGATCGCGCGAGCGAGCGAGCGGCCGTCCGCGGCGGCGATCGGCGCCTCGCCCGCCGGGTAGACGTCCGCGAGCAGGAGGGCGTCCACTCCGGACAGCGCCTTGACGAAGTCCTCGAAGAGATCGCGCGTACGGGTGTATCGATGCGGCTGGAACGCGAGCACGATGCGCCGGCCCGGAAACGCGCCGCGCGCGGCGTCGAGCGTCGCGCGCATTTCGGCGGGGTGATGCCCGTAGTCGTCTACGAGGGTGAAGCTCCCCGGCGTCTTGCCGTTGGGTGCGAGCGGCACTTCGCCATAGCGCTGGAATCGCCGCCCGACGCCGCGGAATTCGGCGAGCGCCTTGCGGATCGCGGCGTCCGGGACCCCGAGCTCGGTGGCCACGGCGATCGCCGCAAGCGCATTCTGGACGTTGTGTCGGCCGGGGAGATTGAGGGTAATCTCCAGGGGCGCCGCGCCCTCGCGCAGCGCCTTGAAACGCATGCGCTCCCCGGCGGCGACGTCGACGCCCCGGACCATCGCTTCCTCGCGCAGGCCGTAGGTGACGATCGGCTTGGATACCAGCGGCATGATCTCGCGCACTCCGACGTCGTCGGCGCACAGGATCGCGCTCCCGTAGAAGGGCAGGTTCTGCAGGAATCCGATGAAGGCCTGCTTCAGCCGCACCAGGTCGTGCTGATAGGTCTCCATGTGGTCGGTGTCGATGTTGGTCACGACCGCGGCCACGGGCTGCAGCTGGAGAAAGGAGGCGTCGGATTCGTCGGCCTCCACGACGATGAACTCGCCGGCGCCTAGGCGCGCGTTCGAGGCGGCGCTGACCAGCCTTCCGCCGATCACGAACGTCGGGTCGAGGCCGCCCTCGGCGAGCACGCTCGCGACGAGGCTGGTCGTCGTCGTCTTGCCGTGCGTGCCGGCGACCGCGATCCCCTGCTTCAGGCGCATGAGCTCCGCGAGCATCAGCGCGCGGGGCACCACCGGGATGCGCTTTGCCTTCGCCGCGACGACTTCGACGTTGTGCGGCGGCACCGCGGTGGAAACCACCACGGCGTCCGCCGATGCGACGCTGTCGGCGCTATGCCCGAGCGTGACCTTCGCCCCCAGCGAGGCGAGGCGCTCGGTCGCGGCGTTCGCCGCGAGATCGGATCCGCTGACCTGGTAGCCGAGATTCAGCAGCACTTCCGCGATGCCGCTCATCCCCGAGCCGCCGATCCCGACGAAGTGGATGCGCTTGACCTTGTGCTTCACGGGGCGAGCTCCGCGCACGCGCGCGCCACCGCGGCGGTCGCGCCCGGCCGGCCGAGCGAGCGCGCCCGCGAGGCCATGTCGAGCAGGCGCTTGCGGTCGAATCCCGAGATCAGCTGCGCCAGCCTCTCCGGCGTGAGCTCGCTTTGCGGAACGAGCGCTGCGGCGCCCGCGTCGGCGAGAAAGCGCGCGTTCGTGGTCTGGTGATCGTCGACCGCGTGCGGAAAAGGAACGAGGACGGCGGGCACTCCCGCGGCCGCGAGCTCCGCGATCGTCGTCGCACCCGCGCGGCACACCGCGAAGTCGGCGCCGGCGTACGCCGTAGCCATGTCGTCGATGAACGCCCGCGCATCCGCTTGCACGCCGGCGGCGGCGTACGCGACCTTGAGCGAAGCGAGGTGCTGCGTTCCGGACTGATGCGTGACAATCGGGCGCGTCGCGGCGGGGATGAGCGCGAGCGCCCTGGGAACGGTCTCGTTCAGCGCCTTGGCGCCGAGGCTGCCGCCGACCACCAGGAGGCGGAGCGGGCCCGAGCGCTTTGAGTAGCGCGCCTCCGGCGGAGCGATCGCGGCGATCTCGGGGCGCACCGGATTGCCGGCTTGTGTCGCGCCGCGGAGCGCGCCGGGGAAGGCGCACAACACCCGGTCGGCGACGCGGGCGAGAACCCGGTTCGCGAGGCCCGCCACGGAATTCTGCTCGTGGATGACGAGCGGCCGGCCGAGGAGCGCCGCCATCATGCCTCCGGGAAACGACATGTAGCCGCCCATGCCGAGGATCACGTCGGGACGCTTCGCGAGGATCGCGCGCGCGCTCTGCCAGAAGGCGAGCAGCAGCCTGAGCGGCAGTAGTGCGAGGGCGAGCGGACCCTTGCCGCGCACGCCCGAGAACTTCACCGCCACCATTTCGTAGCCGCGGCCGGCGACGAGCCCCGCTTCCATTCCGGTGGCGGACCCCAGCCACACCACGCGCCAGCCGTCCGCGCGCATGAAGTCGGCGACGGCGAGACCCGGAAACACGTGGCCGCCCGTTCCGCCTGCGGTGATCATGACGGTTCTTGGCACGGCGGCGGACTCGCTTCGAGAACGATCATGCCCGCACCCCGCGCATGATCTGGCGGTTTTCCCAGTCGATCCGCAGCAGGATCGCGAGGGCCACGCAGTTCGCGACCAGCCCGCTGCCGCCGAAGCTCATGAGCGGCAGCGTCAGACCCTTGGTCGGCAGCACCCCCATGTTCACGCCCATGTTGATGAACACCTGCACGCCGAGCCAAACGCCCACTCCTTGAGCGACCAGCGCCGCGTAAGGGCGCTCCAGCGTCACCGCCTGGCGCCCGATGGCGAACGCGCGGAGCACGAGCCAGGAGAACAGCGCAATGACCGCGAGGACGCCCGCGAATCCCAGCTCCTCGCCGATCACGGCGAGAAGGAAATCGGTGTGAGCCTCGGGCAGGTAAAGCAGCTTCTCGACGCTCGCGCCCAGGCCCACGCCGAACCATTCGCCGCGGCCGAACGCGATGAGCGCGTGCGACAGCTGGTAGCCGCGGCCGAAGGGGTCCGACCACGGATCCATGAACCCGAAGATGCGCTGCATGCGGTACGGCGATGACAGGACCAGGCCGACGAAACCGACGGCCATCATCACGAGCAGCCCCGCGAACCAGGTGCCGTTCATGCCGCCGAGGAACAGGATTCCGGTGGCGATCGACGCGACGACCACGAAGGCGCCGAAATCGGGCTCGCGCAGCAGCAGCCAGCCCACGACCAGCATCACGGCGAACATGGGGAGCAGGCCGCGCTTGAGACTGTGCATCAGCGCGAGCTTGCGCACGGTGTAGTCGGCGGCGTAGAGAACGACGAACAGCTTCATGAATTCGGAGGGCTGCAGGCCCCCGATGCCGAGCGAGAGCCAGCGGCGCGCTCCGTTCACCTCGCGCCCCAGCCCCGGAACGAGCAGCAGCGCGAGCAGCGCGACGCCCAGCATGAAAAGCCACGGCGCGGCCTGCTGCCACACCCGCACCGGGACCTGGAAGGCGAGCATGCCGGCGAGGCCTCCGGCGGCGAGAAAGAGCACGTGCCGCTGGAGAAAATAGGTCGGGCTGCCGCCGGTGAAGCGGCTCGCCTCGGCGATGGCGATCGACGACGAATACACCATGACCGTGCCGAAAGTGAGCAGCAGCAGCGCCGCCCAGAGCACGCCGCTGTCGTACTCGGCGAGGGGCGCGCGGCCGGGGCTAATGCTTCTCAGCACCGAGCCTCCTTTCGACCGCGAGGCGGAACACGTCGCCGCGGTGCCCGTAGTTGCGGAACATGTCGAAGCTCGCGCAAGCGGGCGACAGCAGCACCGCGTCGCCCGGCCGCGCCGCCTCGCCCGCGAGCGCCACCGCTTCCTCCATCGACTGCGCTCGCCGGATCGGTACGCCCGAGCCCGCGACGGCCGTCTCGATGAGCGCAGCGTCGCGCCCGATCAGGACGAGCGCTCGCGCCGATCGCGCCACCGCGGGCTTCAGCGGCGAGAAATCCTGGCCTTTGCCCTCGCCTCCGGCGATCAGGACCACCTTCGTCGGACCCTGCGCGAGCCCGGCCAGCGCGGCGACGGTCGAGCCCACGTTGGTGCCCTTGGAGTCGTCGTACCAGCGCACGCCCCGCGCTTCGCCGACCGGCTCGACGCGGTGCGACAGTCCCTTGAACGCACGCAATGCGTCGAGCAGCGGCGCGAGCGGCAGTCTCAAGGCCCGGCACAGCGCGAGCGCAGCGAGCGCGTTGGCCGCGTTGTGCAATCCGGCGAGCTTCATCTCGCGCACGGGAAGAAGCGCGTTTGCCCCCTGCGCGAGCCAGCGCTCGGCGCCGCGCTCGAGCAGCCCCCAGTCCTCTTCGCGGCGCGGCGCGTCCAGGCCGAACGTGATCGTCCTGCGCCCGGGCAGCGCCATCGCGAGGGTGCGCGCGTCGTCGCGGTTGAGGACCTGTAGGCCGTCTCCGGCGAATATGCGCGCCTTTGCGGCCGCATAGTCGTCGACGCCGCGGTAGCGGTCGAGGTGGTCCTCGCTGACGTTGAGCACCGTCGCGGCGCTGGCGGCGAGCGAATCGGTCGTCTCGAGCTGGAAGCTCGAGAGCTCGAGCACCCAGAGGTCGGGGCTTTTCCCCGATTCCTCGCGGCGCATCAGCGCGTCCAGCACCGCCGGGCCGATGTTTCCCGCGACCTCGCAGTCGCTGCCCGCGGCCCGCGCCATCGCGCCGACGAGCGAGGTCACGGTGGTCTTGCCGTTGGTGCCGGTTATCGCGACGATCCGCGGGCTCTTCCCGCGGATCGCGATCGCGAACAGCTCGACGTCGCCGAGCACGCGCGTCCCCGTGCCCAGGGCCCGCCGCACGAGCGGCTCCGCGAGCGGCACGCCGGGGCTGATCGCTACGAGATCGACGCCCGCGAAGCTTTCCTCGCGGAACGGCCCGCAGGCCGCGGGGACGCCGGGCAGGACCGAATTCAGGGCGGGGAGCTGCGGCGGATCGGCGCGCGTGTCGGCGACGCGCACGCTCGCTCCGGCGCGCGTCAGCCACTTCGCCATCGACAATCCCGTGTCACCCAAGCCCAGCACCAGCGCCTTTCTGCCCGCGAAACTCACCGCAGCTTCAACGTGGAGAGACCGAAGAGCACCAGCATCATGGTGATGATCCAGAAGCGGACCACCACCTGAGACTCCTTCCATCCCGACAGCTCGTAGTGGTGGTGCAGCGGCGCCATTCGGAAGATGCGCTTGCCGCCGCTCCACTTGAAATAGAGGACCTGGATCATCACGGAGACCGTTTCCGCGACGAACACTCCGCCCATGATGAAGAGCACGATTTCCTGGCGGACGATGACCGCGACCGTGCCGAGCGCCGCGCCGAGGGCGAGCGCGCCGACGTCGCCCATGAAGACATCCGCCGGATAGGCGTTGAACCACAGGAAGCCCAGGCCCGCGCCGACGAGCGCTCCGCAGAACACGGTGAGCTCGGCCGCCCCCGGTATGTAGGGAAAGAGCAGGTAGCGGGAGTAGTCCACGCGCCCGGTGACCATGGCGAACACCGCGAGCCCGCCCGCGACCATCACCGCCGGCATGATCGCCAGGCCGTCGAGGCCGTCGGTGAGGTTGACCGCGTTCGAAGAGCCGACGATGACGAAGTAGCTGAGTAGGATGAAGCCGAACACGCCGAGCGGATACGCGATGTTCTTGAAGAAGGGCACGATCAGGTCGGCCTTTGCGGGAAGCGTCATCGCGAACCCGCTCACGACCCACGACGAGAACAGATCGGGAATCTGTCCGCTGCCCGCAGCGGACACGGCGAAGGCGAGGTAGACGGCCGCGAGCAGGCCGATCAGGGATTGCCAGAAGAACTTCGCCCTCGCCGAAAGGCCCTTGGGGTTGTTCTTTACGACCTTGCGGTAGTCGTCGACCCACCCGATCGCGCCGAAGCCGAAGGTCACGACCAGCACCGCCCAGACGAAGCGATTCGACAGATCCGCCCACAGCAGGGTCGCCGTGAGGATGGAGAGCAGCACCAGCGCCCCGCCCATGGTCGGCGTGCCGGCCTTGGTGAGGTGCGTCTGGGGGCCGTCGTTGCGAACCGCCTGGCCGATCTTGTAGGCCGTGAGCTTGCGAATCACGAGCGGCCCGGCGAGCAGCGAGATCGCGAGCGCGGTGAGGGTAGCGAGCACCGCGCGCAGCGTGATGTACTGGAATACGTTGAACGCGCGCACGTCCTGCGCGAGCCATTGTGCGAGAGAGAGGAGCATCAGTGCGTCTTCCCGGGTTCCGCCGCGAGCGCCTGCACCACGCGCTCCATGCGCATGAAGCGCGAGCCCTTCACCAGCGCGGCCGCGGTCGAGACGACCTCTTCCCTTGCTGCCGCGACGAGCTCGTCGGCGGTCGCGAAGTGCCTTGCGCCCTTTCCGAACGCGGCGACCGCGGCGCGGCACAGGTCGCCGGTCGCGTACAGGCGGTCGATGCCGCGCTCACGCGCGTATCGCCCGATCTCCTCGTGGAAGTCGAGGCCGCGCTCGCCCACTTCTCCCATGTCTCCGAGGAGCAGGAACTTCGTGCCCGGCTCGGCGGCGAGGACGTCGATTGCGGCACGCACCGAGTCCGGGTTGGCGTTGTAGCTGTCGTCGATCAGCGTCGCGCCCGAGCGCGCCGCCAGCCTCGCCATGCGTCCCCTCACCGGGCGGAACGCCGCGAGGCCTTTCTCGACCGAAACCAGGCTTGCGCCCGCCTCGAGCGCGCACGCCGCGGCGGCGCAGGCGTTCAGCACGTTGTGACGGCCGCTCGTGTGCAAGTCGATCCGGGCGGCGCCCTCGGGGGTGCGCAGTTCGATCCGGCTGCCGAAGGGCGCCGGCTCGTGGCGGCCGCTCACCTGCGCGCTCCGCTCGATGCCGAAGTCGCGAACGCGCCGCCCAGCGAGCAAGCCGCGCCAGTACCCCGCGAATCCGTCGTCGGCGTTGATCACCGCGACACCCCCTCCCCGCAACGCGCCGAACACCGCCGCGTGCTCGCGCGCGACCTCGGCGACTCCGTTCATGAACTCCTGGTGCTCGCGCTGCGCGTTGTTGACCAGGGCCACTGTCGGGGCGGCGATCGCGGCGAGAGCGGCGGTTTCGCCAGGATGGTTCATTCCGATCTCGATGACGGCGGCGCGGTGCGTCGCGCGCAGCCTGAGCAGCGTCAGCGGCAGGCCGATGTCGTTGTTCAGGTTTCCTTCGGTTGCGAGCAGCTGCGCCTCGCCGAAGTGCGCCCGCAGGATCGCAGCGATCATCTCCTTCACCGTGGTCTTGCCGTTCGACCCGGTCACCGCGATCAGCGGGATGTCGAAGCGGGCGCGCCACTGCGCCGCCAGCCGGCCAAGCGCCAGCCGCGTGTCGCCGACGACGAGCAGTGGCAGGCGCGCGGTCTCCGCAGTGGCGCTCGAGTCCCCGTCGACCATGGCTGCGGCAGCGCCCCGCTCCCTTGCGGCATCGAGAAAGCGATGCCCGTCGAAACGCTCGCCCCGCAAGGCCACGAACAGCGCTCCAGGGGCGAGCGTGCGGCTGTCGGTCGACACCGCCGAGAAGCGCGTATCGTCGGCTGTCGCCCTCGCACCCACCATTGCGGAGGCTTCGCGCAGGCTCATCATCGGCTCCATCCCGCGAGTGCCCGCTCGGCTTCCTGTGTGTCCGAGAAGGGAAGCCTGCGGCCGGCGACCTCCTGGTAGGTCTCGTGGCCCTTGCCGGCGAGCAGCACGACGTCCGGCGGGCCCGCCTGGGCGATCGCCCGCTTGATCGCCTCGCGCCGGTCCTCGATGGTCTCGTGGGCAATGGTCACGCCCGCCTCGATTTCAGCGATGATCGCCTCGGGGTCTTCGCCGCGCGGGTTGTCGCTCGTGAGGACGAGGGCGTCGGCGTGCCGCGAGGCGACCGCGCCCATCAGCGGACGCTTGCCCCGGTCACGATCGCCGCCGCAGCCGAATACCGCTACGAGGCGCCCCCCGCTCGCGCGGGCGACATCCTTCAGCGTGGTCAGGGTCTTGTCGAGCGCGTCAGGAGAGTGGGCGTAGTCGACGACCACCAGAGGTCTGCCGTCTCCCCCGAGGCGCTGCATGCGCCCGGCTACCGGTTTCAGGTTGGCGAGAGCGGCGGTCGCGCGCTCGAAAGGAACGCCCGACACCAGCATGGTCGTCAGGACTCCGAGCAGGTTGGACACGTTGAAGCGCCCGAGCAGCGGACTGACGATCCGTGCCTCGCCCCAGGAGGTCTTCGCGTCGAAGGCGATCCCCGCGGGGGACACATCGATCGCCTGGGCCTCGGCGTAGCCTTCGAGGCCGGCACGCGCAGCGACTTCCGCGGAGCAGCTGTATCCGGCCCGGTTGACGCGCCCTACGAGCAGGCGGGCGAGGCGCGCTCCCTGCACGTCGTCGAGATTGAGCACGGCGTGCTTCAGCGTCGGAGCCTCGAACAGGCGCTGCTTTGCGCGGGCGTAACCTTCCATGTCGCCGTGGTAGTCGAGGTGGTCGCGCGAAAGGTTGGTGAACAGCGCCGCCCCGAAGGCAACGCCGTTGACCCGGCCCTGATCAAGGCCGATCGAGGTCACTTCCATCGCCACGCCCTGCGCGCCCTCGCGGCGCAGGCGCGCAAGCGCGCGGTGCAGCACGATCGGATCGGGCGTGGAGTTGACGCTGGCCTCGAGCCGTCCGGGAAATCCGACGCCCAGCGTGCCGATCACCGCCGTGCGCGCCCCGCTGGCGCCGCAGGCCTGGGCGAGCCAGTGGCTGCACGAGGTCTTGCCGTTCGTGCCGGTCACGCCCATTGTCCAGAGCGCTTCCGAGGGCCGGCCGTATACCTCATGGGCGAGATGGCCCGCGAGCCCTCGCAGATCGTCGACCGGAACGTTCGGAACACGCCACTGCGGGTCCCACCGGAAGCCGCGGCGCTCCCAGAGCACGGCGCGAGCCCCCCGCGCGATCGCGCCCGGAATGAAATCGCGCCCGTCGCTGCGTGCGCCGGGATAGGCGACAAAGGCATCGCCGGAAGCCACGCTCCGGCTGTCCGCGTCGAGACCCGTCACGCGCGCCCCTTGCGCCGCGAGCAGTGCGAGCACACGTTCGGCCTCGTTCTGCACACCTAGACGCTTTCCTTCACTTCCTGGCCCTCGGGCGGCAGCTCGATCGGCTGCATCGGCGCGTCGGGTGCGACGTCCAGCGTACGCAGCGCGCCCGCCATGATCTGCGCGAACACGGGCGCGGCAACGGTACCCCCGTAGTAGCGGCCGGCGGACGGCTCGTCGATCATCACGGCGACGACCAGGCGCGGGTGCGACGCGGGCGCGAATCCGATGAAGGAGGAGACGTACTTGTCGGGCGCGTAGGCGCCGTTTTCCTCCTTGTGCGCCGTCCCCGTCTTGCCCGCCACGCGGTAGCCCATGATCTGGGCGCGGGGCGCGGTGCCGTCGCGGTTGACGGCCATCTCCAGCATCGCGCGGACCGCGAGCGCCGTCTTCGGCGCCATGACGCGCCGGCCGACCGGCGGCGTGTCCACGCGCACGAGCGATAGCGGCACCAGCTCCCCGTCGCGCGCGAACACGCTATAGGCGCGCGCAAGCTGCACCAGCGAGACCGCGATGCCGTGACCGTAGGACATGGTCGCCTGCTCGATCGGCTTCCAGCTCCGGTACGGCCTCACTTTCCCCGTCGCCTCTCCTGGAAACCCCAGCCCGGGCGCGCTGCCGAAGCCGACGTCGCGAAACATCTCCCACATGGACTCCGGAGAAAGCCCCAAGGCGATCTTGGCTGCGCCGACGTTCGAGGACTTCTGGATGACCTGCGCGACGGTAAGAGAGCGTTCGACGTGCGCGTCGCGTATCGTGGCGCCGCCGATGCTGAGCGTCCCGGGAGCGGTCTGGATCACCGATTCCGGCCTGACCCGCCCGGCCTCCAGCGCGAGCGCGATGGTGAAGGGCTTGAGCGTCGAGCCCGGCTCGAAGGTGTCGGTCATAGCCCGGTTGCGGAGCTGCGCGCCGGCGAGCTTGCTGCGGTTGTTCGGGTTGTAGGTGGGGAAATTGGCGAGGGCGAGCAACTCGCCGGTGTCTACATCGAGCACGACAACCCCGCCGGCCTTGGCCCGGTTCTGGACGACGGCGGCCTTCAGCTGGCTGAACGCGAGGTTCTGGATGCGCGCATCGAGCGCAAGGGTGAGGTCGTTTCCATCCTGCGCGGCCTTGATCGACTCGACATCCTCGACAGTCTGGCCGAGCCTGTCCTTGATGACTCGGCGGCTGCCGGGCTTGCCGGCCAGCCGGTCCTGGAACGCGAGCTCGACGCCTTCCTGCCCGACGTCGTCCGCCCCGGTGAAGCCGAGCACGTGCGCCGTGACGTCGCCGCTGGGGTAGTAGCGCCGGTACTCGCGGCTCTCGAATATGCCCGGGATGTGCAGGCCCGCGACGCGCTCGGCGGTCTCCGGGGAGATCTGCCTCTTGACGAACACGAAGTCGCGGCCGGTGTCGGCGAGGCGCTTCTCGATCTCGCCTTGAGGCACCTCGAGGAGAGACGCAAGCCGGGCGAGCTGCCGCCTGCTGGGTTGCGCCTCGCCCGGGATCGCCCAGATCGACTTCACCGGGGTGCTGATCGCCAGCGCTTCCCCGTTGCGGTCGAGGATGCGTCCCCGGTTCGCGGGAATCTCCATAACGCGGCTGTAGCGCGATTCGCCCTTGGCCTGGAGGAAATCGTTGTTGAGGCCCTGCAGGTAGACCGCGCGGCCGATCAGCAGGGCGAAGCCCGCGACGAAGACGTAGAGCAGGAAGCGCGAGCGCCACACCGGCAGCGTCAGCTCGAGAACGGGGCTGGCGGCAAAATTCACTTCGCCGCCTCCTGCGGTCGCGCTATCTGGAGGCGCTTCGCTTCTGGAACACGCATGTGCAGCTGGCGGCTGGCGATGCGTTCGACGCGTGCGTGCACCGCCCACGTGCTGGCCTCGAGCTGCAGCTGACCGTATTCGACTCCCAGCTGACGCGAACGTTCCTGCTCCTGCTCGAGCTCTCCGAAAAATCTGCGCGCCTGGTGCTGCGAGGTCACCAGACCCAGAGCGCACGCCGCGAGCACGACGAGTAGGACGAGATTGAGGCGAACCATGGCGAAATTCAGGCGACCTTTTCCGCGACGCGCAGCACGGCGCTTCGCGCGCGAGGATTCGCCGCGATTTCCGCAGGGCGGGGCCGTTGCGGAGCGCCGACGATGCGCAGCCGGGGCGGCGGCAGGTCCCGCGCCCTGACCGGGAGGCGCTCCGGGAGCGAGGGACGCGCCTGCGCGCGCATGAAGTTCTTGACGATCCGGTCTTCGAGCGAATGAAAGCTGATCACCGCCAGGCGCCCCCGGACCCTGAGCACGGCGAGGGCTTGCGGGAGGGCTAGCGACAGCTCCTCAAGCTCCTGATTGACGTGAATCCGTATAGCCTGAAACGTCCGCGTCGCCGGGTTCTGACCCGGTTCACGCGTCCGGACGGCCGTAGCCACGACAGCGGCAAGTTCCGCGGTTCGCCGTATGGGCCCTCTTCGCCGAGCAGCAACAATCGCCTTTGCAATCTGTTTAGCAAACCGTTCTTCGCCATAGTTGCGGATCACCTCCCTGATCTCGGCCTCGTCCGCGCGCTCGAGCCACTGCGCCGCCCCGGTGCCACGCGTCGTGTCCATGCGCATGTCCAGGGGCCCGTCGCTGCGAAAGGCGAAGCCGCGCCGCGGGTCTTCGAGCTGCGGAGTCGAGACGCCCAGGTCAAACAGCACTCCGTCGGCTTCTCCGGCGTGCAAGCCGTCGAGCGTGGCGCGCAGCTCGCTGAAGCGCGCGTGGGCCGGCGTAAGCCGCGGGTCCTTCACTTGCGTCGCGGCCGCGAAGGCGTCCGGATCGCGATCGATCGCGAAGAGCCGGCCGCTCGGGCCGAGTCGTTCCAGAATCAGGCGGGTGTGGCCGCCTCTGCCGAAGGTCGCGTCCACGAAGGTGCCGTCGGGTCGAGAGTCGATGGCGAGCGCATCGACTGCCGGGTGGAGGAGGACGGGGACGTGCGCACTGGCGCTCACAGCGAGAAGTTCTCGGTCCCCGGAGGAGGGTTAGTGCCCACTTGCGTGAGACCTCGCGCCAGTCTCTCGTCCCAGGCAGCGATGTCCCAGATTTCGAAATGGCTCCCCTGTCCGACCAGCATGACGTCTTTTTTCAGAGCGGCGAACTTGCGCAGGGCGGGCGAGATGAGGATTCGCCCTTGCGCGTCGGGCTCGAGCTCCTCGGCAAAACCGACCAGGAGACGCTGCCACCAGCGAGCCTCCTCGTTGAAGCTCGAAAGCGCCTGGACTTTGGCGCCGATAGGCTCCCAGGCGAGGCGCGGGTAGAGAAGCAGGCAGCTATCCGGGTGCGCGGTGAGCACTACCGCACGGCCTCCCGAAAGCAAGGCGTCGCGATGCCGGGTTGGCACGGCAAGCCTTCCCTTGGCGTCGAGACTCAGCTCTGTCGCCCCTTGAAACAACGGTCCCCTTTCTGGTGGCGAAGCGAAGCGCCACGGTTCCCCACGAAACCCTACTTCTCACCACTCTAGAGGAAACTACAGGGACGGTCAAGCCTGAAATTGTCGAAATTTTTAACTACAACAGGGACTTAAGCTGGGTTCTTTAGAATAAGCTTGACTTAAAATAAGCGCAAACAAATTAATGTGTTACAGCACAAATTGAAAGTAATACATTAGGAAATCAAAGACTTCCGATGAATCGACTGCGTACCGGCCCTGCTCGGGCCGGGTCTAGTGGAGGTGTTTCTTTCCGGAGGTGGCGCCAACGCGAGGCTGGTTGCGGTCCTGCGGCGCTTCGGACGCCTTGCGGCTGAAAAGCTGGTTGACGAGCGCGTGGACCTCGCCGATCTCGGCGTCACCGAAGTGGCGGGAGAGCAGCGCAGTAAGGTCGTCGATCATGCGCCGTCGCTGCATCTCGCGGATCGCGTCCGCAGTCGGGCCCACGAACACCCAGCTATGCTCGTCCTGGCCGTCCTCCTGGTAGTAGCTCACCTCGACCGCCGCCGCCTCCTCGGAATAGGGCGAGAGGGAGGCAAAGGCACCCTCCAGCGACTGCTGAAAATTGCGGCCGACGTACCCGGTCCAGCAGATATCCAGGGCGCGCCTTCGCCTGTCGAACACGATTCCGGGCTCGTCCTGGTGAGCGCTGCGCGCGTCCGCGAGTCCGTCGACGTCAACGTAGTCGAACCAGGGCCGCAGGGCGACCTCGATTTCGGTCTGACTCACGCCGCTCCTCAGGAGGACGGTGCCGTGGACGTGGACTTCGGTATGCATGCCTCTGGCTCCGGGTAAACGTCGATGCTATTCCGAGAACGGCCTGACTTCAACCCTGCCTTGCCCGCCACAATGGGATAATTGCTGCGAGAAAGGTCTGCCGATGCCTACCCCCGGAGATACCATCAACATGGCGCTGTTCTGCGATTTCGAGAACGTCGCCCTGGGCGTGCGCGACGCCAAGTACGCCAAGTTCGACATCACCAAGGTGCTCGAGCGCCTGCTGCTCAAGGGCAGCATCGTTGTAAAGAAGGCTTATTGCGACTGGGAGCGCTACAAGGATTTCAAAGCCGACATGCACGAGGCGTCCTTCGAGCTGATCGAGATCCCGCACGTGCGCATGTCGGGCAAGAACTCCGCGGACATCCGCATGGTCGTTGATGCGCTGGATCTCTGCTACACGAAGTCCCACGTCGACACCTTTGTGATCATCAGTGGAGACTCCGACTTCTCTCCTCTCGTCTCCAAGCTTCGCGAGAACGACAAGACCGTGATCGGGGTGGGCGTGAAGAACTCGAGCTCGGACCTTCTGGTTGCGAACTGCGACGAGTTCATCTTTTACGACGATCTCGTGCGCGAGAAGCCCTCGCGGCGCCCGCCGAAGAAGAAGCTGCAGAGCAAGCCCGCGTCGGCGGAAGGAACGCCCAGGGACGGAGAGGACAAGACCGACGAGGCCCTCGACCTCGTCATGCAGACGGTCGAGGCGCTGATCGCCGAGCGCGGCGCCGAGGAAAAGATCTGGGGGTCGATGGTGAAGCAGGCCCTGAAGCGGCGCAACCCCGGCTTCAACGAGTCCTACTACGGCTTCTCGTCATTCTCCAAGCTGCTCGACGAAGCGGCGTCGCGCAACATGCTGCAGCTCGAGCACGACGAGAAGTCCGGCGGGTATATCGTCAAGAGCGTCGCGCACTAGACGCGCTCGATCGCGAGGGCGATCCCCTGCCCCACGCCGATGCACATCGTGCACAGCGCGTAACGGCCCTTGATCGCGTGCAGCTGGCTCGTCGCAGTGGCGACGAGGCGCGCGCCCGAGGCCCCCAGGGGATGGCCGATGGCGATTGCGCCGCCGTTCGGGTTCACGTGTGGAGCGTCGTCGGACAACCCGAGCTCGCGCGTCACCGCCAGCGCCTGCGCGGCGAAGGCCTCGTTGAGCTCGATCACGTCCATCTGCGAGAGCTTGAGCCCGGTCCTCTCGAGTACCCTGCGGCTCGCGGGCGCCGGCCCCATGCCCATGATGCGCGGCGCGACGCCCACGGTGGCCATGCCGAGAACGCGTGCGCGGGGCGCAAGCCCGTACTTCTTCGCCGCGGACTCGGAGGCGAGAATCATCGCGCAGGCTCCGTCGTTCACCCCCGATGCGTTGCCCGCGGTGACCGTGCCGTCGGGCCTGACCACGCCTTTCAGCTTCGCGAGCCCCTCGAGCGTGGCGTCCGGCCGCGGGTGCTCGTCGGTGTCGACCGTGGTCGCCGCTCCCTTCTTTCCGGGAACCGGCACCGGGATGATCTCGCCGCGGTAGAAGCCCCTTGCGTGAGCCGCCGCCCAGCGCTGCTGGCTGCGCAGCGCGAACGCGTCCTGGTCGGCGCGCGCCACCCTGAACTCGGCGGCGACGTTCTCTGCCGTCTCGGGCATCGAGTCGATGCCGTACTTCGCCTTCATGGCCGGGTTGACGAAGCGCCAGCCTATGGTTGTGTCCTCGATCTTCGCCGCGCGCGAGAACGCGCTGTCTGCCTTGGGCATGACGAAGGGCGCGCGAGACATGCTCTCCACCCCGCCTGCGATCATGAACTGCGTCTCGCCGCACCGGATGGCCCGCGCGGCCGTGCCCACCGCGTCCAGGCTGGAGCCGCACAGGCGGTTCACGGTCGCGCCCGGAACCGTCTGCGGCAGCCCGGCCAGGAGCAGGGCCATGCGCGCCACGTTGCGGTTGTCCTCGCCCGACTGGTTGACGCAGCCGTAGATCACGTCGTCGATCGCGGCCCAGTCGACCGAGGGGTTGCGCTCCATCAGCGCCCTGATCGGCAGCGTGGCGAGATCGTCGGCGCGAACGGAGGACAGCGCTCCTCCGTAGCGCCCGAAAGGCGTGCGAACGGCGTCGCATATGAATACTTCAGTCATCGTGGTTCCTGGTTCTCGCGGAGCCGGCTATTCTAATTCAGCCTCAGACCAAGCCGGAGACCGGAATCGCCGCTCCGTGTATCGCTCTCGCCGCGTCGGACGCAAGGAACAGCACCACATCGGCCAGCGCCTCGGGCGCCACCCAGCGCCGCGGATCGGCCTTGGGCATGTCCTTGCGGTTCTGCGGCGTGTCGATGATGCTCGGCAGGACGCAGTTCACATTGATGCCCTTGTCGCGAAGTTCCGCCGACATGCTCTCCGTGAGGCGAATGACCGCGCTCTTCGACGCGATGTAAGCACCCATGTTGGCCTTGCCCGACAGCGCCGCGATGGCGCCGACGTTGATGATCTTCCCGCCGCCTGCCGCGAGCATGCCGGGAACGACGGCGCGGGCGCAGTTGACTACGGACCTCGCGTTGAGCCCGAGCATCAGGTCCCAGGTGTCGTCGCTCGTCTCGTGCACCGGCTGCCCCATGCGGAAGCCGCCGGCGATGTTGCAGAGGACGTCGATGCGGGCCCCGTCGGGGATCGCGCGCGCCACTGACTGCGCGTCGCGCACGTCGGCGACGGCGAAGCGCGCGCGTTCCGCCTCGGCGCCATACGCCGCGCGCAGGTGATCCGCGGAATGGTCCGCGAGGATGAGCGCCGCGCCTTCCGCGGCGAACGCCTTCGCGACCGCACGGCCCAGGTTGCCTGCCGCGCCCGTGACGAGGCAGGTCTTGCCGCCGAAGCGCACGACCCGCTCGATGACTAGGCGGCCGAGCGGGCTTTCTTCGCCCAGTACCCGGTCGAGGCCTTGCTGTCGGCAAGCTTGCTCGCGTCCTCGAAGCCTGGTGCCATGGACGCGGAGGTGCCGGCAAGAACCTGATGATGATCGATGTTGAGCAGGCGCAGCCAGCTCTGCTGGCCCAGGGTCAGCCCGACCATGCATCCGAGCTCGACCAGCTCCGCCTCGTTGAAATGCCTGTACATGCGGTCCCAGAACGCGTCATCGGTGGGCGTGTGCCAGGTGATCGCTTCGGCATAGGCAAGCGCCGCCTTCTGGCGCTCGTCGTACCGCGTCGACTTCTCGAATTCGAGCAGATCCCTGACCTGATCCTCGATGAGGGCACCGCTGTTCGTCGCCTTGACCGAGCGCTGGTTGCCGCAGTACTCGCATTCGACCGAGCGCGACACGTAGAGGCGGCACAGCTCCTTGATCGCGTGGTCGAGCACGCCGTTCCTGAAGATGTCACGCCACGAGTTGGCGAAGAACCAGAAGCAGGCCGGAACGTGGGCGCGGATCGCCGAGCTTTCCGGCCGGGGCGTGCCCTCGCGCTGGCACCGCTCCATTTCCCGGCGCATGTCGGCGTCCATCCGGCCGATGTCGACGTAGCTGATCCGCTGCTTGGCCATTGCACCTCCTCGATTGTCGAGCCGCTCGCTCCGCTTCAGCCTCGCCGGCCCCAGGGCATGTAGCGCCGCGTGAGCCAGTTGACGAGGACATCAAAGCCGACTCCAGTCGCGACCAGAACGATCACCGCGACGAAGGCCTCGTTGTGCTGGAACACCCGCGAGTGGTAGAGAATGTAGTATCCGAGCCCTGGAACCGAGATGAAAAATTCGGCCACGACTGCGCCGATGAGGGCACGCCCGGCCGCGAGCCGCACCCCGGCGAGGAGATACGGCAGTGACGAAGGCAGGATCACGTCGAACACCGTTCCCCAGGGCCGTGCCCGAAAGGAGCGCGCCACTTCGAGGTAATCCTTCGGCACCGAGCGCGCACCGTCGCAGACGTTGATCGCGATGGAAAAGAACGAGGCGAACACCACCACCGCGAGCCGAGCCTCCCCGCTGTAGCCGAACCACAGCGTCACCAGAGGTACGATCGCGACCATCGGAGTAGCGAACAGGCTGTTGACGTAGTAGCGCAGGCCATGTTCGACGGCAGCAACTCGCCCCATGAGGAGTCCGACCAAGGTTCCGGCAACGAGGGACACGGCAAGCCCCCCGGCCACGGCCGACAGGGTAGCGCCCGCGGCGGTGAGAAACTGCGCGTCGGTGACCACGCCGGAGAAGACTTTGACGATGCCGGTGGGGCGGGCCACATAGTCGGGCGCGAACGCCCGCACGACAATCTCCCACATCGCCAGCAGGATCACCCCGGCGGCCAGCTTGAGCGCCAGGGGCGAAGGCGGCTTTGTCGCCGAACGTTCCAGGGCGACGTCCTGCCGGACGGCGATGACGCTGCTCACGTGCCGTACTCCTTCCAGGCAGCGAGGCGTCTTTCGAGGTACCGGCCGACGTCCATCAGCGCCACGCCGACGAGCACTATGGTCAGGATTGCCCCGAGCATCCGCGCCGTATCGAAGCTTTGCGACCCCGTCACGATCAGCTCCCCGAGCCCCGAAGGGCTCAAGAAGAACTCCGCAGCCACCATACCGACGAGGCCACGGGCGATCGCCTGGCGAATGCCCGTCATGGTGTAGGGCAGCGTGTACGGGATCATCACGTCCCGCCACAGCTGCCATTCACCCGAGCGGAATGAACGCGCCACCTCGACGAGCTCGGGGCGGACGCTGCGCGCGCCCTCGACCGTGTTGTAGAGCACGGGGAATACCGCGAACAGGAACACCACCAGCACCTTTGGCGCGAAGCCGAATCCCATGATCGAGAGAATGAATGGGATCAGTGCCACCATCGGCGTGGCGTAGAGCACCATGATGTAGTCCTCGAGCGCGACGCGCAGCCAGGCGACCCGGGCGAGCAGCACGCCTATCGGCGCTCCGATCGCGATCCCCAGCAGCGTTCCCGTGACGTAGAGGCGGAGCGACTCGAGCCCCGCGTGCATCAGCGTGCCGCCGCGAGCAAATCCCGCGAGGCTGGCGAGGGTCGCCGAGAGCGGCGCCCAGAAAGCGCCCGAGATCGTGCGGCCCGCGATCTCCCATGCCGCCGCACCCGCGAGAAGGCTCGCGGCGACGGTCGCATAGCGCAACCCGCGGCCCGCTCGGACTATCGGGGTGACCCCGCTGTTCACGATCAGCGCTTGTTCACGAGCGCGTAGGCGTCGCGCCAGACGCTCGGATCTACCAACCGCTCGTACGGAGCCACGGTCTTTCCCGCCTTGATGTTGCCCACGGCCATCTGGGTCTTGCCCACGGCTTCGATGTAGGCGCGCGTGAGGCCGTCCTTCTCGTGCGGCCAGAATTCCATGTCGAGGTAGGCTTTCAGCGCCTTGACCGCCTGGTCCGGGGTGCGGCCGGTCGGCGCCGCGATCTGGGCGAACTTGGACTGGTTTGCCGGGTCGCGCATGAAGCGCTCGGCGTCGATCAGCCCGGCGAGCATGCGCACGAAGGCGTCCCGCTTCTTCTCCAGATTATCGCGGCGCGCAACGATCATCAGGTAATGATCGTTCGGTCGCACCTGACGCTGCGTGACGATCGACTTGACGGTCTTGCCCTGCGCCTCGATTGCAGGAACGTCGTCGATATGCAGCGCGCCATACTTGAGCTGTCCGGCGATCATCGCCGCCGACGTGTTCGAGCCAAGCGCCACCTGCTGGACGTCCTCCAGCTTCATATGGCAGCCGCCGATGAGGAGCGTCTTGAGCGCGATCGAGCGCGCGCCGCCGGGCGTGTCCACACCCACCGCCTGGCCCTTGATCGTCGCGCAGCTCGCGCCCGGATCGGTCGATGCGAGGAGCCAGTCAGGATGCTCCATGCCCCAGATGCCCACCAGGGGAACGTCCGCGTTCGAGATCTGGCTGATGAGCAAGGCCGTCACCGACATGGCGGCGTCGATGTCGCCGGCCACGACCGCGCGCGCGGCGAAGGTGCCGTTGTCGAACGGGCGCACGGTGACGTCGACTCCGTTCTTCTTGAAGAAGCCCTCGTGGTCAGCGACCAGAACGATCGTTACGCCGAAGATCGGCGGGACTCCCGGGGTTCCGATCGTCAGCTTCGGCTGCTCCGCGCGCAGCGCCGGCGCGCACATCAGAGCCACTGCAAACCACGCGGCGCGCATCACCGCGGCCGATCTACCGCTTGAGTTCGTCATCGGCATTCCTCCTCGTTCTGTTTATGAACAACAGTCTATCTCCTCACTTCGAATTCCGCTTGGCGCGCATCGGCCATCAGGGTACTCCAGACGTGCTCGCGCAGCTCGGCGAAGCGCGGCAGGAGCAGTGTTTCGCGGTTGCGCGGGCGCGGCAGGTCCACTGCGACGATCTCGTGGACCCTGCTCGGCCGGCCCTTGAGCACCAGCACCCGGTCCCCCATGAGAACAGCCTCGTCGATGGCGTGCGTCACGAACACCATCGTAGTCTGGCTCTGCTCCCATATGCGCAGCAGCTCGAGCTGCAGAATCTCCCGCGTCTGAGCGTCGACCGCTCCGAAGGGCTCGTCCATCAGGAGAACCCTGGGCTCCACCGATAGCGCGCGGGCGAGCCCGCAGCGCTGCTGCATTCCGCCCGAGATCTGGTAGGGATAATAAGCCTCGAACCCCTCCAGACCGACCAGCTTGATGAATCGCGGAACCTTGCCTTCGATCTCGGCGCGCGAGGCACCGGCGAGCTTGAGCCCGTAGGCGACGTTCTGGAATACGGTCTTCCACGGGAACAGGCCGAAATGCTGGAACACCATCGCCACGCCCTCGCGCGGACCCGCTACCGGCTCCCCGTCGATGCGCACTTCACCCTCGCTCAAGGGGAGCAGGCCGTTCATGCATCGCAGCAGCGTCGTCTTTCCGCATCCGGAGGGTCCGATGATCGCGAGCACCTCCCGATCTCCCACCTGCAGTTCGACATCGCGAAACACCGTGAGGTCGCCGAAGCGCTTGCCGGCTCCCGAGACCGAAATGCGCAGGCGCGCGCGGTCGCCCGGCGCACCGGCCGCGCGTGCCGACGCCGTCACTGTGGCTTGACCCCCGCGGTCTTCAGCATGCGGCCGTAGCCGGCCATCTCGCTGCGCACGAACTCGCTGAACTGCGAGGGCGTCATGTGCATGATCTCGTTGCCCAGCTTGGCCATGTGCTGCTTCACGTCCGGGCTGGAAAGCGCGGTCTCCATGTCTTTGTTGATCTTGCTCACCAGCTCCGGGGACATGCCCGCCGGGCCCCAGAGCCCGAACCAGAGCGTGAACTCGAAGCCGGGAACGCCCGCCTCCGCCGTGGTAGGCACGTCCGGCAATTGCGGGGCGCGGTGCGTGCTGCTGATCGCGAGGGCCCTCAGCTTGCCGTCCTTGATGAAAGACTCCCCGACGGAGATCGGGATCCAGTAGGCATCGACCCGGCCGCCGATGAGGTCCGTCACGACTTCCGGGGAACCCTTGTACGGGATGTGCGTGACGTTGATGCCCGAGGCCAGCTTGAATTTCTCCAGGTTCAGGTGGGTCCCGCTGCCCACCCCGGCCGAGGCGAAGTTGATCCTGCCCGGATTCGCCTTCGCCTGGTCGAGGAGGTCCTTCAGCGACCTGAAGCTGGAGTGCGGATTGACCACGAGCAAATCGGGCTGCCCGGCGATCGGCGCGATCTCGACGAAGTCCTTGAGCGCGTCGTACGGGAGCGCCTTGTACATCCATGGCGTGGTGACGTGCGCCGACGCGTCCACGAGCAGCGTGTAGCCGTCCGGCGCGGCCTTGGCCACCACCGCATTGGCGATCGAGCCCCCTGCGCCGCCGCGGTTCTCGACGACGACCGGCTGGCCCCAGATCTCCGAAAGCTTCTGGGTCGCTACCCGCCCCGTGATGTCGGCTCCACTTCCGGCCGGAAAGGTGATCACCACCTTCACCGGCCTGTCCGGATAGGCTGCGAATGCCTGCGCGGCACCCGCCGCGAGGATCACTGCTACGGCGTGCGCGAAATTCCTCATGCCCCCTCCGCGTTTTGGACGTCCGATGACGGCGCCGCCGGCGGGACGTCGTCGAGCTATGACGTCCCGGGCAGGCTTTCGTTCACTGCGGCTTGATGCCCGCGGCGGTCAGTACCCTGCCGTACTCTTCGATCTCCGAGCGGATCAGGCGCGAGAACTCCTGCGGCGACATGTCCATCGTCTCATTGCCCCCGTTCACCAGCCGCTCCTTGACCGCCGGATCGGCGAGCGCCTTGCGCGTGTCGGCGTTGATCTTGTTCACGAGCTCGGGGGACAGCCTGGCGGGCCCCCACAGTCCGAACCACAGCGGCGATTCCGTTCCCTTGATTCCGGCCTCGGCCGGCGTCGGGACGTCCGGCAGCTGCTGGTTGCGCTTCGGCGTGCTGACCGCCAGCGGCCGCAGCTTGCCCCCCTTGATGCTGCCCATCGCCGCCGAGATCGGGGCCCAGTACGCGTCGACGTTGCCGCTGAACATCGCGGTGATGACCTCCGGCGTTCCCTTGAAGGGGATCTGCACGATCTTGATGCCGGTCGCAGCGATGAACTTCTCGGTCGTGAGGTGCGTACCGCTGCCCACGCCCGCGTGGCCGATGTTGAGCACGCCCGGCTTGGCCTTGGCGGCGTTGACCAGATCCATCACGGTCTTGTAGGGCCCGTCCGGCCTCACGGTGAGGACGTTGGGCTGGATCGCAAGCGGCGCGATGTCGCTGAAGTCCTTGAGCGTGTCGTAGGGCAGCTTGGCGTAGATCGCCGGGTTGACGCAGTGTGCATTCGAGTTGACGAGCAGCGTGTAGCCGTCCGGGTCGGCCTTGGCGACCGCGGCAGACCCGATGGAGCCGCCGGCTCCGGCCCGATTCTCGGCGACGACCGGCTGGTGCCACATCTCCGACAGCTTCGCCGCCACGATCCTGCCGACGATGTCGGTCGAACTCCCCGGCGTGAAGGAAATGATCATGTGCACTGCCTTGTTCGGGTAGCCCTGCGCGAACGCCTGAGTCGCGCCCGCCAAGGCGATTACGGCGAATATTCTTGTAATGGTCTTCATTGGAGCTCCTCTGTGAAAAATCCTACGAGAGCCCGTCGCCGACCGCGACGTTCTCCGGTTTCAGCTTCAATCCCGACGCCTGCGCCTGCTGCACCAGCAGCGTCGAGAAATCCTCCTCGGTCATGCCCTTGCCCATCATCGACTGGATGAGGTCGCGTGTCAGCGAGGCGAGCGGCATCGGCACCTCGAACTTGCGGCCCGCCTCCAGGCCGAGGTCGAGGTCCTTGCGCAGCAGATACGGCGTGAACGTGACGTGGAAATCGAGGTTGACGAACGCCGGGGTCTTGTAGCGCGTGAAGGTCGAGCCCATGACGCTCTTGTTCAGGAAATCGAGGAAGGCGTGGCGCGGCACACCGGCCTTCTCCGCGAGAACGGTGATCTCCGCCATCGACTGGGTAACCACGCCGAGCATGACGTTGTGGCAGATCTTCACGATGCGCGAAAGCTCGCCTTCGCCCACGTACGAGGAGCCCTGCCCCATCATCGCGAGGTAGGGCGCGGCGCCGTCGTACGCCCCCTTGGGGCCCGACACGACGAAAACCAGCCTGCCCGCCTTGATCACCTTGGCGTTGCCCGACACCGGCGCGGACAGGAGCTCGACGCCGCGCGCGGCAAGGGTCTTTCGCAGCTCGGCCGATCCATCCAGGGAGATGGAGGAGCACTCGACCACCATGCGCGGCTTGGCGGATCCGGACAGCAGGCCCTTTGGCCCGGAGATCACTTCCTTGACGTCGTCGTAGGTCGACACCATGCAGAAAACGATGTCGCACGCCGACAGCTCGGAGAGAGAGCCGGCTATCTTGGCGCCGTCCTTCGCCAGCGGCTCCGCCTTGGCCCGGGTGCGGTTCCACACGGCGATGTCGCAGCCGCCTTTCGCGAGCCGCCGCGCCATCTCGAATCCCATGCGGCCGGCGCCGATCCAGCCGATCTTCCTGTCTTTCGCGCTGCTCAACTCGATTCTCCTTCGCCTACTTCGGCGCCGGCTCGATGACCGCGAGCACGGTTCCGACCGGCACGGTCTGGCCGGCCTCGACCAGGATGGCCTTCACCACGCCGGCCGCGATCGACGGGACCTCGGTGGTCACCTTGTCGGTCTCGACGTCGAAGAGCGGCTCGTCCGCCTTCACGGTGTCGCCGACCTTCTTGTACCAGTTCGCGACGGTTCCCTCGGTCACCGTCTCGCCCAGCTGCGGCATGATCACGTCCATCTTCGCCTCTCGGTTTTGCTACGCCGCGCGTTTGGTTTCGAGCGCGCGCCTGACCTCGGCAGCGACGCGCGCCGCCGAAGGGATGACGGAGTCCTCGAGGCGGTCGGCCGCGGGCAGCGGCACGTGCGGGGTGGTGATGCGCACGACAGGCCCCTTGAGCGACCCGAACGCCTCCTCCTGGATGAGCGAGGCGATCTCGGCGCCCCAGCCGCACAGGCGCGGGTTCTCCTCGACGGTGAACACGCGCCCGGTGCGCGCCGAGTGCTCGAGCAGCGTCCGCGCGTCGAGGGGCACGAGCGAGCGCACGTCGATCACCGTCGCCTGTATGCCGTGCTCGGCGGCGAGGGTCTCCGCCGCCTTGAGCGCCCGCGGCACCATCAGGGCCAAAGCGATGATGGTGGCGTCCTTGCCTTCACGCAGCACTTTGGCGCGCCCGAGCGGCTCGACGTGCTCGCCTTCGGGGACCTCGCCCTTGTCGGCGAGGAGGCTCTTGTGCTCGAAGAATACGACCGGATCCGGATCGCGGATCGCGGCGGCGAGCAGGCCCTTCGCGTCGGCGGGAGTGGAGGGCGCGATCACTTTGATGCCGGGGATTGCCATCGCCCAGTTCTCGACGCTCTGCGAGTGCTGCGCGCCGAAGCGCGCGCCCCCGCCGTTCGCCGTGCGGATGACGAGCGGCAGCGTGATCTGCCCGTCGCTCATGTAGCGCGTCTTGGCGATCTCGTTCGCGACGTAGTCCCAGCAGCACGCGAGGAAATCCGAGAACATGATCTCGGCGACCGGCCGCAGCCCGGTCATCGCCGCGCCCATCGCCGCGCCCAGGATCGCGAGCTCGGAGATCGGCGTGTCCTTGACCCGCTTCGGCCCGAACTGCTCGAACAGGCCCACCGTGGTCTTGAACACGCCGCCCGCGGCGGCGGTATCCTCGCCGAAAAGCACCACGCGCTCGTCGCGCTTCATTTCCTGCGCGATGCCGGCGGCGACCGCGTCCCTGTAGCTCAGTTGCGCCATGCGTTGCCCCCGTCGGCCCAGACATCCGTCATCGCGGACTCGATCGCGGGCGCGGGCGACGCCTTCGCGGTCTCCGTCGCCTGCTCGAGCTTCGCCATCGACTCGGCCTCGATCTGCGCCACCTTCGCCTC
>Ga0187776_10000079_pt1 | contig 47397 bp, 40 predicted proteins | sample 0216_BV02_MP12_2_FD_132426 | JGI IMG/M metagenome (GOLD analysis project Ga0187776, IMG submission 132426) | Tropical peat soil microbial communities from peatlands in Department of Meta, Colombia - 0216_BV02_MP12_20_MG | ecosystem: Environmental > Terrestrial > Soil > Wetlands > Peat | place...
AGAGTACAGCCAACCGCGCTGGAAGTAGCTGTAGGAAACTGCCAAGTTGTTGCCCATGGTCCCTGAAGTGATCTCGCCGAGAGCATTGTAGTGCACACCGGAAAGCAGAGTGCCGGGATGCTGTGAGTCATTCAAAGTGCTGGTGATCGCACTGACTCTTCCCGCTGTGTTGCGAGAATAGCCGAAGGTAACCGTATCCGTGCTTAAGCCAGTTGCGTTACCCAAGAGATCGTACGCGTACTGAACTGCGTAGCTGTTCCCCGAACAGTTATAAGGACCACAGGATTCAAGCAGCGTGACCCTGCCCATCGTATCGTAGTTGAACAGATCGGCGGTGATGGTCGTCCCGGTGCTGGCGTTGCGAGTATATTGTGTGGTCTTTCTTCCTTTGTAATTGGAGAGTCCCCAGCCCCACGGTGCAGATTCATCGTAATTGTAAGTGACGGTTGGTGTCCCATCGGAATAAGCGAGTCATCTGTTTGACCGTCCTCGCAACCGGTCCGTAAACTGGTCCGCCTGACGGAAGATCGGCCTGGCGGTACAGACATAATTGCCACCCACTCTTCGCTGCGCTCAGGATGGGGCAGCCACAGTTTGGGTGGTGCCGCGTGCTGCCATATAATCCGTCACGCTCATGCGGCTGCGGATGCTTCTTCTGCTTTGCTGTGCCCCGTCGCTCGTGGTTTGCGCGCAGCAGCGCCCTCCGATTACAGGCGTGGCCTACGTGACCGTAATCACGTCTGATCTTGAGAGAGCCCGGCAGTTTTATGGAAAGCAACTCGGGCTCACTGAGGTTTCAGCCGATGATGATCGGCTGCCGCGGGCCTTGCGCTTTCGGATTAATCCGCGGCAATACCTGAATGTGTGCTTTTTCGTGAAGCCGCCGACGAATTCCGTCAGCCGCCTGTACGAAGTTGCGTTCGAGACCCCGGATGCCGAGGCTCTGCGTCGGTTTCTTGCCGCGAACCATATAGAGGTTCCTGCCAGCGTCGATGGCGAGGGCGATGGAAGCCACGCGTTCCGAGTCAAAGATCCGGAGGGTAACCGCATCAGCTTTGTGCAATACGCCGCAGGGGCTGACGCTTCGGCAACGCAAGGAATTCGATCCGACAAGAGCGGCACGCCGCCTCCTATCAGCTCTCGTATGATCCACGCCGGTTTTGTCGTGCATGATCGAGCGGCAGAGGACCGCTTCTATCACGATCTGCTCGGCTTTCGGCTTTATTGGCAGGGTGGCATGAAGGAGGACAAAACCGACTGGGTCGATATGCAGGTCCCGGACGGCAGTGATTGGCTGGAATACATGCTGAATGTCAGGCCTGATGCTTCGCCGCGTGAACTGGGAGTGGTCAATCATTTTGCGCTGGGAGTTCCGAAGATCGAAGGGATTGTTGACCAACTACGGGCACGCGGATGGGATGGCGCGGACCGTCCACAGATCGGACGAGATGGAAAGTGGCAGCTCAATCTGTACGATCCCGACCTGACGCGGGCGGAGGTTATGGAGTTCCGTCCGATTCGAGTACCATGCTGTGCGCCATACAGCGACGCGCACCCGCACTGAGGTAGCGCGCTTCCTGGAGCCGAAAATGTACCTGCTTCGAATATTCCTACTGGTGGTTTTGATGGTCGACGTCTCAACGCTTGCCCAGACTGGATCCGGCGAATGGAAGGATTTGTTCAATGGCCGTGATCTCAGCGGATGGAAGCATGTTGGTCCGGGTGAGATGACGGTCAGCAACGGCCTCATCGAGACGCACGGTGGCATGGGCCTGCTGTACTGGACAGGAGGCAAGTTTGGAAATTGCGTGATCCGCGTGGTGTTTCAAATGGCGCATGAAAATGACAACTCGGGCGTGTTCATCCGCATTCCCATCGAACCGCGCGAGCCCTGGATGCCGGTGAACTACGGGTACGAGGCGCAAATCGACGGGCGCGAGGACGATTATCACGTGACGGGCGTGCTGTATTCGCTGACCAAGGCGATGGCGAGACCTGGGAAGCCGGGACCGGAGTGGAACACGATGGAGATCACTCTCGACGGGCCGCGCACAATCGTGATGGTGAACGGTGTCAAGGTAACTGACTACAGCGAAGGCCAGCCGGTTCCCGAGCGCCAGAAGGAGTATGAACCGACACGCGGGCCACGGCCTAACGAGGGATATATTGGTCTGCAAAATCACAGCGACAAGGATGTGGTGCTCTTCAAGCAGGTGCAGGTGAAGCCGCTGCGGCCATGATGCGTGATTGAGGCGCCAGGGAATTTCGCTTCAGCAAAGAACGGAAAAGGTTGCGGGAAAAATCTCTTTGCGATGGATGAATTTTCCCCAAGGCTGAAAGCCCGAATGATTTTTGTCATTTGCGGACGGCTTGAGGGCTATCCCCTTCAAAGCCAATCTGGAGTCTACTGTGCATAAATTCTCACGGCGCGATTTTCTACAGACCACGGCGGCGGCAGCCGGAGCGGCGGTTGCCGGCCACACGATTCTTCTCGAACCTGAGCGCGCCTGGACGGCGCCATCCCCCGCGCCTAGCGATCGCGTCCGCTTCGGGATCATTGGCGTTGGAATGCAAGGCTCGCCGCTGCTGACGAATGCGATCAAATTAGAGGGAGTGGAGTGCGCAGCCGCGTGCGATGTGTATGACGGGCGCCACACGCTGGCGCGCGAGATTGCAGGGCCTAATGTGCCAACCACGCGCCGCTACCAGGAATTGCTCGAAAATCGCGAAATTGACTGTGTGATCGTGGCCGTCCCCGATCACTGGCACAAGCGCATCGTGGTGGACGCGGTGAGCGCGGGCAAAGACGTCTACTGCGAGAAGCCGATGTCGCATAGCCTCTCAGATGGAAATGAGATGGTCGCGGCGGCACAGAAGAGTAATCGCATCGTACAGGTGGGATCGCAGCGCACCAGTTCGGCAATTCTGGGCAAGGCGCGCGAACTGTACAGCCAGGGCGCGATCGGCGATTTGCTGCAGGTGGAATTGTCGCTGGGGCGGAACGATCCAACGGGCGCCTGGGAGTATCCTCCGCCGCCGGATCTTTCTCCGGCCAACCTGGATTGGGAGACCTGGCTCGGACCCGCGCCGCGCAAGCCATTCGATCCTTATACATTCGCGCGCTGGCGTTGCTGGAAGGAATATGGAACCGGAGTCGCCGGCGACCTGATGGTGCACTTGGTCAGCGGAGTGCAGTTCATTACCGGGATCAATCAGGCGCCGGACAACGCATTTGCCTATGGCGGGATCGTCCGCTGGAAGGATGGACGCAATATGCCGGACCTGCACACTGTGCTCTTTGAATATGGCCGCATGCCGGTATATGTGCGGCTGACCCTGGGCACAGAGACACCTGAGATGACACGCATCATGGGATCGAAGGGCCTGCTGGAGATCACCGACCGCACTCTGACGTACACACCGCAACCCGGAGTCGATCTGGAGCCCAGCTATTACTCGCAGGGCTTCCCGCACCAAATGCGGGAAGAGTACATCCGGCAGTGGCACGAGGAGCACAAGTCGCAGCCAGGACACGAAAGGCTGGCGGAGGTTACTACTTATCGCGGTCCTTCCTACAACGACCTGCAGCCGCACTTGTGGAACTTCTTTGAGGCGGTGCGCACGCGCAAGCCGGTGCTGCAGGACGCGGTCTTCGGACATCATGCCGCGGCGGCCTGCCATCTGGCGAACCAAGCCTATTTTCGAAGCATTGGTGAGAAGAGTTAGAGGGCGAGCATGAATGCACGAGTAACTTCTGCGGCGATCATGATCATACGTTTGCTGGTGGGATGGGTCTTTCTGGCCGAAGGGATTCTCAAGTTTGTTCTGCCAGAGGAACTGGGAGTGGGAAGGTTTACGTCGATCGGTATTCCGGTGCCACAACTGATGGGGCCGCTGGTGGCGATGGTGGAGATCGTATGCGGCACACTGGTACTGATTGGGCTATTTACGCGGCTGGCGGCGTTTCTCTTGTTGATCGACATCAGCGTGGCGATCATTTCGACGAAGATTCCCATATGGCTCGGCCATGGATATTGGCGGTTTTCGCTCCCGCAGCTCAAGCACTATGGTGTGCTCAGCATGTTGCACGAGGCACGCACCGACATCTCCATGTGGCTGGGTTTGATTTTCCTGCTGATCGTTGGCCCTGGAGTGTTGTCCATAGATGCCTGGCGATGGTCGCGGGAGGTCGACGAGGACGGGCGACACGAGGTTCAACCCATGCCGGACCTGCGGGGCTAGCAAATCACTGCGAGAATCAGGCTGTTATCAGGTTTTTGGCGTTCATCTTTCCTTAGATTCCCGAATGAGGAGTTTCCCCTTCTCCGATAGTTCAATTACTCCAGTAATCTGGCTTGTCCTGGATCGATCGCGCTAAAACCAATGCAATCAGATGCGAATCAGGGTCTTATGCCGTCGGGTGACCGCTGCCTTTGTGCTCACCCTGGTACTTTTGCACGGCGTCGGGGCATTGGCACAAGAAGAGGGATCGCGAAAAGCCAAAGTGCGTGTGACGCCGGTCTATCCCGACCTGGCCCGGAAGATGAATGTCAGCGGAACGGTGAAGATCGAAGTGGGGGTAGCGCCCGACGGTACCGTGAAGCAGACTCACGTAATTGGCGGACACCCCGTGCTCGTGCAGGCGGCCGAGGACGCCATCAAGAAGTGGAAATTCGAAGCTGGCTCCGAAGCCACGACCGAGACCGTGGTGTTCAAGTTCAAAACCGAGTAAGAGCTGGCCATTCTTGAGCTGGCTTTTTCCTTCTTCTTATCTCACTGAACTCTCAGAGATAGTGTCAATCACAGCGAAGAGTGATCTCGGTCTCTGCAGCCAAGCCTTAACTTGGCTAGATTTGGCTTTATGGATGTCAGCAAATCCTTTTATTTTTGGGGCGTCGAGTGCAGCTGCGGCAAATTTATCCCCCTGAAGATCACGACCGAGTGGGGGGAGAAACCAACATTGAAGCGGAGAAGGCCGGCTTTCACAGTCTTCTGCCCGCACTGCGGTGAGATATGGTGTCGCGCCGAGCAGGTGGACAAGCGTCAGGGTCCTCTGCCTGACGACTTCTGGCCTCGGAGCGATCTGTTCGATTCGAACGCAGTAGCCTGAGTTGCCATTTGCCTCGCATGGGACTGGCAGCACCTCTCAGTGCACGCCAGCGCGCATCAATGTTCCCAGATCGAGTGGTGGGAGGTAGTAGCCTTTGACTTCCCTTCGCCACAAGGCGCCAGTCTTCTTCCGTTCCGCCCAGTTGGTGAAGTGGTATTCGTACACCATTGCACGGAGGTAGAGAGGCGGCGCGGAGGGAAAGGGATTTGTGTCCATCAAATCGAGGACTGCAGGCGAGGCTTGCAGCAGGCGATAAGAGAAGCGCAGGATCCACGGATCGCTGCGGTAATTGCCCAAAGCGGCGAACCACATCTGCCAGTCGAGGCGAGGCTGATGAGGCTCGGCCCAAGGCAGCCGCCGCTTGAGGTCGCCGGCCTTGTATTTGAACGAATATTCCAGCCAATGTTCAGCGTCATTTGAGCCCTCGATGGTGATTTCCGGACGCGATGTGGTCATCACCGCAAACAGGCCGTAGCTATTCACGATATTGAAGGGCCCCACCAGACGGAGAGCTTCCGGAGCTAAAGGCAGTTCGAAGCGCAGGAAGCGCGCGGTCATTTCGGAGACGCTGACCAGAAGGATCAGCGCAGCCAGACAAGCTGCAATTGCCCGGCGGAGTGTCGAGAAATTTTGGGAGGGCGCAGGAGTTTCGGCCGGTCGGATACGAAGCGCAAGAGCGAGTCGACGAGGCATGAAGCGAGAGAGAAAGGCATCATCGAACAGGAGCAGGCAAAGTGAGATGGTGAGCAGGTTGAAGAACGTGTAGTTTCCGGTAATGAAAATCAGTATCTGCAAGGCGATGATGACAACGGCGCCGAGAAAGCGAACGCGGCGCGGGAAGAAAATCAGGAAGGGGATGGCAAGCTCGATCGCAAGGGTGCTGGCGGTGGCGGCGCGCTGAAACCACTCCGGGAGTTGGAAGACGTACCAGGCGGGTGGTGTGGGCAAAGGCTGTGTCTCCCAGTGATACCCGAGCGCGGTAGAGTTGCGCCAGGTAGGATCGCCGCTGAACAGCTTGACCGCGCCGGACATAAACATCAGGCGAAACAGCAGCCAGTGGAACAGAAAGAGGATGAGCGGCGACCACCCGAGAAAGATCGCCAGGAAGCCAGCCTCAAGCAGCAGGCCGTCCCACTGATAGCCCATGAAGACCTGGCCGGCGGTGACCAGCGACAAATAGAGCAGGAACAGCCCGACACATGCGACACGTTTTTGTCTTCCCAGCAGCAAGAAAACGGAGAAGACAATGCCGAGAATCCAGGAAATTGCGAGGGCGCGATCGCCGCATCCGAACCAGAGAACGGTGGGGAAAACCCGGTAGCTGGCGGCGCCAAAGTTTTCCTGCACGGCCTGCATCACTTCGCAGACGGGAGAGATACCGTTGGAGCCGATAAGCCCCGCCGCTTGAACTCCGAAGGAGAGAAAAGCGATGAAGTAAATTAGGCCGAGAGCGCGCAGGAAAGTCTCGACGGCAATGGAATAGCTCTTGGGTGGAATCGGCATGCCCCACAAGAGGCGAGTGATTTTCATTGCGAAATTGCGGTGTGCCGCGATCACTCGATATGCGCCCTCGGCAACCGCAGCGAAAAGCGGCAGCCGCTCGTAAGCCCAGAGCCATCCCCCGTGGTTGGGCGCGAAGGAGAGCGCGGTAAGCGCTGCTTGGGCCGAGCTGCGGACCTCGCGATCGGGCAGGAGGAGGCGGACGGCGTCGAGTTCTTTGGTGTTCAGGTCCTTTGGCAGTCGGTCTGGGAATTCGGCCTTGGCTTGCTCAAAAGGGACATAACGAACGCGGTCACCGGTCAACTGCTTCCAGTAATCCACCCAGGCACGGCAGAAATCGCAGCGGCCGTCGAAGATCAGAAGTGGAATGGAGGATGGCCTTCCGCTCGGCTGAGTATCTTCGGCCTCAGGGGATCGATCGGCCATGTGGGACGCGTGAAACAGAAGTCGCTGCGCAACATTCTAGTGTGCGGTCGGCGTGGCTGAAAAGACGAGGAGGCGGGGGAATGTAGCCTTACGATCGAGATGTCAGGAGCAAGCGGTCAACAGAGGGCCTGGTTGAACTTCACCCCAAGCAGCCGGCGTCGTTCACGGTGCTCGGTGCGAACGATGACGGAATCAAGCTCCTGGATATCGCTGGTGACTTTTTCCCTGGAAATGTTGCCCAGAGGCATTTTGACGAGGATGGGAGAGATAGGACGAATGCGATGGTCGATGGCCAAACACAAACCACCGGCACTGACGTTCAATGCTATGGCGAGAATGTTGAAGTGCTTGCCGTACTCATCGGTGCCGCTGACGAACAGCGGGAACGAAATGGGCAGGCGCTTCCACTTTCTTTGCTCTGCCGGGACTCGCATTCTCACTGTCTTCTGATTATCGCCCGAAAGAGAAGTGCCGGACATATGAGATTTGGTTCCTCCGCGGGTGAGAGGTGCGGCTGGCCCGCAATAGAGTGAACTCTGCCGATGTGATTAGCAATTCTCCAAGCAGCTTAGTCGTAAAGCGTAAAGGGATTTCCACCAGGAGAGCGATTCATCCCTCAAACAAGCACTCAGGAACAGAGACTGAGTGGTCGCAATACTGATTGATAACTGCAGATCCCGCGCTTGCTGCACGCGCTCATGGTGACAAGGAGAGAAAGAGCTGGCTCGGGCTGTGTTCGTCGAAGCGACAAAAATAAACGCAAGGTCCTTCGGCAGCTCACTCGTCGCTGCGTTCCTCGGGATTTCGCCGGCGGGCTCACGCTTCGCTCACGCCTGATCTTGAAATGAATGCTGGCTGTTTCAGCGGCGTTTGGGGCGAAGGATCTCCTGGCAGCGTTCGGAAGCTTCTTTGACCAGAAAGCCCATTTTGGGATGAGTGGGCTCGAGGTCGACGGCGAATCCCTCACTGCGCAATTCATCGGAGGTAATCGGCCCGATCGAGCCCACGAACATGCGTTTTGCAGCCTGTTGCACGGAGGAGGCAAGGCCCATCTGCCCGGCGATCTGCATAAGGTGGCGCACTTGCGTCGAAGTGGTGAACAGGATGACGTCCACCTCGCCTGCGGCTACGGCCTTGATGGCGGCGCGCAGCGGCTCGAGGTCTTCCGGCAGCTCCCATTCGTAGACGGGGACGGGGATCACATTGGCTCTGCGGCGGCGAAGGGCGGTCAACAGCTCGGTGTTGGATTCTCCATATTCCTGAACGGCCACGGTCTTGTTGGCCAGCGTGATGGAATCGGCATTTTGATCGAGGGCTTCCACCAATTCTCGCCAGGTGTTGGGTTCGGGAACGGCGAGTGTGACTGGGATCCCCAGTTCCCGCAAGGCAGCCGCAGGCTTGGGGCCGCGCACGATGACCGGGATCTGACTGAGCGCAGCCATGAAGCGCTCGCGCGGGTAGCGACTCTCGACGACCTTCGCGAGCGCACGCGTGCCCACGCCGGTAAGGAAGATTATGACGTCGATTCCCCCGGCAAACAGCAGTTCAGCAAAGCGCAAGGCTTCCTGGTTGGACTCGATGGGAACCTCGCGCATGGAGGGCGCAACCAGCGGCTGACCTCCGGCCGCGGAGATGAGCTTTGCCATCTCGGGAGCGCGGCGACTCTCGAGGGAGAGAACCTTGAGGCCGCCGAATCCTGTGGCGGTTTGCGAGGCCGTGCCGTGATTTTCCATGAGTGAAGCGAGAACTATGATACTCGCCAGGAGCTCGGAAACTACCCACTCAAGCCAAAGGAGGGCTTGAGTGGGCCACCCGAGGTTTCTAGTTCTATCCTCCCCCGCAAGAGGGCGGAAGGGGAGGCCACCCCAACCCGCCTAGGAAGCCATCTCGGCGCTGCGGCTGAGAGCGGGTTCCAGCTCCAGTTGGTTCTTCTCGGCCGCCGTCGGAACGGGCGCCGATGCTGATGCGGCCTTGGCGCCATGAGTGACGTACAAAGCGACACCCGTGAACAGGAAGCCAGCCAAGGCATTTCCGAGGGTGACAGGAATCTGATTCCAGAACCACCACTGCCGCATAGTGATAGGGGCGCCCATCATCATGCCTGCGGGAATCACGAACATGTTGACGATGGAGTGTTCGAAGCCAAGGGCAAAGAACAAGAAGATGGGAAGCCACATGGCGACGATCTTGCCGATGGTGGAGCGGGAAACCAATGCCAGCACGGTGCCGATGGTGACCATCCAGTTGCAGAGGATGGCTTTGACTATTGCGGTCGCCCAGCCGCTGCCGCCAATCGACATGTAGCCGATGGTTTTCTTCAGCGCCACCTGTTTTACCAGAGCAGCGACTGCGCCGCCATCATTGGTGCGGAAGCTGGTGATGGCGAGGAAGAACAGCGCCGCGTAGAGCACGCTGCCGATCAAGTTTCCGATGTAAACCCAAGTCCAGTTGCGAAGCAGGTCACGCCAGCGGACTTCTCCGGCCAGGGCTCCCATGGGAAGCAGGGCGAAATTCCCGGTGGCTAGTTCCAGTCCCAACAGGACCAGCATGACGAAGCCTACGGGGAAAAGGATTGCGCCGACGACCGGCGGCGTGCCCTGGGTGTTCACGACAAATACGAGAGAGGTCGCGTAGCCGAGAAAGGAACCCGCGAGCATTCCGCGCAGCAGCATGTCGCGAACTGACAGGGAGGCTTTCTTGCGTGCGGCCTGAAGGGAATCATTGATGATCTCAGTTGGGGTGACGTAATCCACTTTGCACTCCTTCGGACATCAGATTGGGGGCAGCCGTCAGGCCGGATCGGGGTACGGTCGCGGCTTGCTCAACTCGGAAAGGCGAACGAAATTCCGGGGAACATCGAATTCAGAGTTAGTGGGATCTTTGGGTTCGCGGGCAAGATGATGTTTGCGAATCAGGTCGACGACCACGTCGGCGAGCTGGTCGCAGGGGACACAGTCGAGCACGAGCTCGCCTGGCCTGGTATGGGGCCCGGTTTGTCCGCCCATGTAAACCGCCACGGCTTCGGTGAGTTCGCCGTTGATATTGGCTTTGAAACCTCGCAAACCGATTTGTGCAGCCTGGTGATTGCCACATCCTGCGGGGCAACCTGACCAGTGAATGCTGAGAGGTTCGAGATTTTTGCCAAGGCGCTGTTCCAAAGCCTGAGAAAGCTCGACAGCGCGTGACTTGGTTTCGATCTGCGCCAGATTGCAAAAATCCGTTCCCGTGCACGCCACCATGCGGCGGAAAAATGGGGAAGGCTGGGGAGAGAACTCGCGCAGCAGAGGCTCGCGCAGCAGCCAATCCAACGAGGCCTCGGGCACGTTGGGAATGATGGCATTCTGGCTGGTCGTAAGCCGTACCTGCCCGTCACCGTATTCTTCGGCCAGATGGGCGAGTTCGTCCATCTGGTCGGGATGCAGGCGTCCGGAAGAGACTGAAAGTCCTACGGCTACCAAACCCTCCTGCTTCTGCTGCACCACTCCCAGGTGGTCGGCGTGATAGAGGCGTCGCATGTCGCGGCCACAGGACTCCAGCCGCCACGGGGTGCGAGCCTGCAACTCATGGCGTAGCCACTCGAGGCCCCGCTCTTCGATGAGGAAGGAGAGGCGGCACTTAGAGCGTGCCTCACGCGGCCCATGATCGCGATAGATGCGAACCAGCTCGGCCACGACTTCGGCCGCCTGATGCAATTGCACAAACAAGTCGAGAGGCGCGGCAGGGGTGAAACCGCCCGAGCCCATTTTGCCGCCCACCAGCACATTGAAACCTGGGCGTCCCTGCTTTGCCGCGGGCACCAGGGCAATATCCTGCGATTCGTTATGGGTGCAGTTTTCCAGGCAACCGGTGATGGTGACATTGAATTTGCGGGGAAGATTGGTGAACTCGGGATTGCCCTCGGCGCCAACGATGAGTTGGTCGAGCGCAAATATGGCTGGCGAAGCGTCGAACAACTCGCTGGCCGTCAGTCCGGCAAGGGCGCAGCCATTGAGGTTGCGGACGTTGTCCTGACCGGTCTGCAGCGTGCGCAGGTCTAGGCCGCGCAGGCGCTCCCAGATTTCCGGGATACTGTCGAGGATGAAGCCGCGCAATTGCAGTTGCTGACGGGTAGTGATGTCGACGATGAGATTTCCCAGCCGGCGGGAGAGATCGGCGATGGCGTGAAGCTGGCGGCTGTTTGCGAATCCGTTGGGCATGCGGATGCGCATCATGAAACGTCCAGGCGTGGGCTTGCGGAAAAACACGCCCACCCATTTCAGCAATTCCTTATCAGCGGGACTGAGGGCTTCGTGGCCTTCGCGAATGATGCGCGGCAAATCTTCGCGGATACAGAGCCCGTCGCCCTGCTTGGACGCTTTGTAGCTTTCGATTGCGTTCTGGCCTGGGCGCACCTGTGCCTCCCATCAGCAAATTCCCGGCACAGCATGTACCCGGCACACCCCGCAAGAGCGGGCGAACAGCGATGTCTTTACGGATAACCCAATCCCAAAGCAAACGGAAATTCAAAGAATCTATCAGGCGGATAACGGAAACCAGGGGCCATGGCCCGGAATTTGGCCCGGAACATCTGCTCAGGCCCCTGAGGGTAGGTCGCTGGAAATGCGCTTGGCGGCGGCCATGCGGACCCCGGCCTTGCGCAATTGATCCAGGAAGCTCTTGTGAGTGTAAGGAAAGAAGAGGATCCGGCCACGGTTCCGCTTGCTGGAGCTTCTGGGGGTTGGACGAAAGTTTTTGGGGATATAGAACCGTATCAGCCGAGCCATGGACCTCTCCTGGGAATGAACTGGTCTTGATCTCAAGATAGAGGATAGGGCGGGATGCGCACAGCTATCTGTGATGTGAAGGAGAGGCGATGGTGACATTCGTCACTCGGGGAAGGTGGGGGAAAATGCGGTGGAGCGGGAGGACATCCCGGTCCACCGCAACCGACGCAGCAACTCAGCAATCGGGAACGTTGCTGTAGTCAAAGCATTGGGAGGATTGGCTGCCCACGGTCCAAATGGCAGAGGTGTTGGGCTCGTCGAAGAAGTGGATGAACCAGAAGGTGTAACCGAACCCGCTAAACGAGATGGGATTACCGAAACCGATCTGATCCGCCCATTGCTTGGGATCGCAGGTAGCGCCGTAATAGAGGGTTGCGTTGAAGGGATAGGAACCGGCAGTAATAACCGAGAACTGTACCGCCTGGTAGCGATGGCCGTCCTGATTGAGCATGCAGCCACGGAAAGACTTGACCACGTTAGCCGAGGCGCTGGTTACGGTGACGTTGAGTGTGGCCGTATGGGTGATGCCGCCTCCGGAAGCGGTGATGGTGATGGGGTAGGTGGCGGGTGCGACCGAGCTTCCCACCGAAACGCTCACTTGCGAAGTTCCGGAACCAGGGGCGGAGACCGAGGTCGGGTTGAGGGTTACACTCATCCCCGAAGGCTGACCGGACGCGCTCAGGGTTATGGCGTTGGTGAAGCTGCCACTGATCGCGGTAACGACGGTTGACGAGCCCGACGCACCTTGAGCGATGCTCAGGGAAGTGGGGCTGGCATTTACCGTGAAGTCGGGCGCAGCCTGCGGATTGTTGGTGACCGTAAGCGTGATGGCAGCGGTGTGGACAGCGCCTCCGCCCACCGCGTTGATGGTGATGGGATAAGTACCCGTGGCGACCGAATTCGCGACGCTGATGCTTACCTGCGATGTGCCGGACCCCGGCGCTCCGAGGGAAGTGGGATTCATGGTGACGGTCACACCGGCGGGTTGTCCGGAAGCGCTCAGGGAGATGGCATTGTTGAAGCCGCCAGACAGGCTAGTGGTCACGGTTGAAGATCCAGAGCTACCCTGCTCGACGCTCAGTGTGTTTGGGTTAGCAGCGACGGAGAAGTCGGCAGCAGCCGTTATGGTCAGGGTGAGAATGGCGGTGTGGGTAATGCCCCCACCGGTGGCGGTGATGGTGATGGGGTAGCTCCCCGTGACTACCGAGCTGCCGACATTGATGCCGATCTGCGCCGTACCCGACCCGGGCGTGCCAATTGAGTTTGGACTAATGAGGACGGACGCGCCCGATGGCAATCCTGACGCGCTGAGAGCAATGGCGTTGTTAAATCCTCCGCTGACCGCAGTGGTTATGGTGGAAACGCCAGATGCGCCCTGAGTCACGCTGAGCGAGCCGGGATTTGTGCTTACCGTGAAATCGGGGTTGGGCTGGGGATTTGAAGTCACTGTCACAACGAGTGTCGCCGTGTGAATAACGTTGCCACCCACCGCGCTCAAGGTGATCTGGTAACTGCCAGGCGTGACCGAGGCAGCCACGTTGATACCAATCTGCGAGCTGCCGGAACCAGGAGCCGCGATCGAGCTCGGGTTCAGGCTTACCGTCATACCTGCGGGCTGGCCGGAGGCGCTCACTGCGACGGTATTGTTGAATCCACCGCTCACTGCAGCGTTCAGCGTTGACGAACCCGACGCACCCTGAGCGACGCTCAGCGAAGAAGGATTGGCGCTAACGGTGAAGTCGGGTGCAGGCTGTTGGGAAGTGACGTTCAGAGTCAAGGACGCGGTGTGAGTGTCTCCGCCACCGATAGCGCTGAGAGTAATCGTGTAAGAGCCGGCGGCTACAGAATTGTCCACGCTGATTCCAATTTGCGCCGTGCCTGACCCCGGAGCAGCGATGGAATTCGGATTCAGGTTCACGGTCACACCAGCAGGCTGACCAGAGGCGCTGAGGGAGAGCGTGCTGTTGAATCCGCCGCTAACGGTGGTACTCAGCGAGGAACTCCCCGAACTGCTTTGGGCGACTGTAACAACGTTGGGGCTGGTGGCGATCGTAAAGTCGGCCTGAGCACTCGCCGTGACGGTGAGAGTCAGGAAGGAAGTGCGTGTGAGGCCGCCGCCGACCGCGGTGAGAGTGATCGGATAGGAGCCGGCGGCAACCGAGTTGGCTACCGTGAAGGTGACCTGTGCAGATCCGGTTCCTGGGGCCGCAACTGAAGCGGGATTCACCGCCACGGAGACTCCGGCTGGCTGTCCAGAAGCACCCAGTGAAATCGCGTGATTGAAACCGCCGCTTACCGCGGTAGTGACGGAGAGCGCGCCGGAACCGCCCTGGCCGATAGTCAACGACGCTGGATTAGCGGTGATGGCAAAGTCAGGTGTGGCTGGGGCAGCCGCAGCAACGGTCAACATGAAAGCAGTGGTGTGAGTCACGCCGCCGCCTGAAGCGGAGACGGTGAGCGGATAATTGCCGGCAGGAACGGAGCTGGCCACACTGATTCCCACCTGCGAAGTTCCCGAGCCCGGAGCGGCAATCGATGTGGGACTCATCAGAAGCGACACCCCCGCAGGCTGCCCGGAGGCGCTGAGGGAGATGGAGTTGTTGAAGCTGCCAGCAGCAGCAGTGGTCACGCTGAATGCGGCTCCGGCCCCCTGGGTGATGCTGAGAGCCGCTGGAGTCGCACTGAGGGTGAAGTCGCTGGAGCCGACTGGAGAACTAGACGTGACGATCAAAGTCAGGGTCGCGGAGTGCGTGGCTCCGTTTCCACTGGCAGTCAGGCTAAGTGGATAGCTGCCGGCAGCAACTGATCCGGCAACAGTGATCCTGATCTGTGATGTGCCGGAGCCCGGGGAGGCAATCGAAGCTGGACTGAAAGCAAGGCTCACCCCTGCCGGCGCGCCTGAAGCGCTCAGGGAAATCGTCCCGCTGAAACCGCCAGTCACAGCCGCAGTCACCGATGACGTACCGCTCGTGCCAGGTTGAACACTTACCGACGCCGGAGTGGCGGCAATGGAGAAATCGGGCGTGGTGCTGGAGTTGGTATCGGACGGCGGCTGAGTTGCGCCGGCGCAACCGAACAGAAAACCAAAGGCAAGAATTAATAGTGCCGATAAGACGTAGACGGAAGTGCGGGTGCGTGGGTTGAAGGTTGACAAATCGACGCCGCGTCCGAGGGGGAGTACCGCCACATTTTTTTTCATGAATAGCTGGTCAGGTGGACTCGACGAGGCGACGCGAAGCAGATCTATTCTATCCACCGCGCCGAAGTTATCGCAATGCATTGCAACTGTGGAAAAAAGCTTTTGCTTTCCCAATTACGGCAGGCGGTGCACGAGTGGCCAAGGATCACTGGCCGAAAGGACAATCATTGCGGATGAAATCCCCGTGAATTCGGGTGTTCTCGGATCGAACGCGGCGAAAAGTCCATGTAACAACGATCTGCAGCGGCGTTGTGAAGCATTACTTGACTGATACGAGGAGCTTTTGCATGGCACTGTGGCCTGCACCATCCTCCGCGGTGAGGGTGTAGCTGGTGTCGCGCGTGGGTGCGACTTCGATGCAGTGGCTGATAGATGGCCAGACATCCGCGGCGACGGGAGGATCGATGCGAACCGTTTTCGCGTTAGATACGCCGTAACAGAGTTGTGCTTTTTCGCCGCGATGGACGGTTGCAGGCGTCGCATAGAAATTCAGGATGGTGAGCCGGCCGCCTCCGAACTGTTCGATAGTACGGCGAGCGTCGGCTGCTTTCGCGGCTGCGGCCTTCTGTTCGGCGCGACGGTTTTCTTGCCAGCGCGAATAGAAAATCCAGCCGACATAGAGCAGCGCGATTATCAGCGCTGCAGTTGAGAACGGCAGCAGCTTGCGGATCAAGGAATACTGATTGTCAGGTTCGGCGGGCATGATGGATCTGATGCCTGGAGGCAGTGCGTCGGCGCGCCATGTTAGACCAGCGCAGAGCAGATTTGCTGGGAACCCCGCGCTTCGTAGCCCATCCGACGCTTCAGACGTCACTAAATGCGCCAATCCGAGGCTGCGCAACAATTGCGGCGGCGGCGGGTTGGTACGACTAGCCACTTTGTGACATGTCGCTCTCCCGGGGCCACTTGCAGAAGAAGGAACCGAAGCTCCGGCGGAGACTGAGGTGAAACATGTTATCGAGGACGATGAAGTTAGCCCTGGCGGCAATCGTGCTGCTGGGCCTTTCCGGAGCAAGCTTCGCGGACGACTGGCACGGGCAACGCGATGACGGCTACTACGATTCGCGTGGACATAACCAGTGGTACGACCGGGGTATGCATGATGGAACCTACGATCGTCAACACAACCATGGATACAGCACGCATAATCATGGTTGGAACAATGATCGGGACCGGGATGCGTACATGGCGGGCTATCGCGCCGGTTATCAAGCCGGTGGGGGCGGTTACTACCCGAACGGAGGGTATTATCCGAACGGAGGCTATTACCCAAATGGCGGCTCTTATCCCAATGGCAGCTACGGGCGCGGCCCCTATGGGGGAAACCAGGCCTATAACGTTGGCTATCAGGACGGATTGCGGCACGGGTCGCAAGATCGCGGTACCGGCCACAGTTACCGGCCCCAACATGATGATGACTGGCGCAATGCCGATCGCGGGTACAGTTCGTCGTTCGGCAGCAAGCAAGCTTACAAGGATCAGTACCGCTCGGGATACCAGTCGGGCTACGATCGCGGTTATCGTTCGGGATATTGAAGCGAAGCTTTAGATCTGAAAACGCGGCAGAGGAGATCAACGAGGCGCCCTGGCGGGCGCCTTGATTTTTGCGGCTGCGTCCGGGCTATGGTCCGTCGGAGCGTCGCTGCTTGGGTTCGCAAAAGATTGACACCGGCAAAATGCACCGCAGCAATGAGTTAGAGGTTGTGGAACGTAGATCGGCGGCAGCAATGGGCCAAAGAAGATGGCAGACGCCAGGCCCCAGCGTCATGTGTCCCAGCGTCTGCCTCGCTTCGCGTCGGTTTGATCTAATGATTAAAGGGAATATGTGCAGATGGCAATCAAGGAAACACTCTAGGTCAATCGGGGAAAACCTGTAGATTGACCCTCATAGCCTTCTCAGGAAGCGAAACCGATCGAGAATTCCCCGAATGAATCCAATTCGGAGTCATTTGCAGGAGTCTTGCGGCGCAGCTCGCGCTCCCGTGTTTCCAGTTCGCGATTGAGCTGATCCACCAAGTTCATGAGTCGGGCGGGGTCTTTCTCGATCATGATCGCCCGGCACAAGTCCTTCCAGTCGTCACTTTCCGCCATAATCGAAACTCCCAAAATCAGTGGCTCTGCAGACGAGTGCATCCGTCTTGCCAAAACAGAGCCTGAAGGAGTTAGGGCAACGCGTTGGAGCTGACCTGTGAGTTTTCTGCCTGCCAGGGTTGAAGTTCTTTCCTAGTAGATTGTGGGTAAGGAGTGCGGGACACAACCGTACTCAGATTGACTAATGAGTTTCTCAATATGTGATACGAAGTGGGGGCTTGAGTCGCTCCCCCGCAAGCCTCTACTGAGCCGAAGCGTAGTAGCCGGTTCTCGAGTGGATCTGCAGGAGCGAGAAGCCTTTTGGCATCTTCATCTTGACCTTAACTTTGTGCCACTTGCCATCATGGGAGGAGGCGGCAGGGCGGTATCCCAGCACGTACTGGTTGCGCAGTTCGGTAGCGATGAGAGCGGCAACTGTGGGCAGGGTATTGGGATCATCGACAGTGAACGTGCGGCCTCCGGTGACCTCCGAAATATCCCTGAGGACAATCGGACCCAGGCGCTCTTCCGGAGTTTGGAAAGTGTGATCGTAAAGGCCGATAGCGTAGATAAGGACGTCAGCCTCCTCAACTTGTGATCTGACTTCGCGTTCGGTGTAGCGGCTATGATTGTCGCCGCCATCGGAAACGATCAGCAGCGCTTTGCGCGAATACCTGGCCTTCTTCAGTTGATTCAGGCCCAGGTAGATGGCGTCGAATAGCGCGGTTCGGCCTTTAGGTTGGGTGAATACCAGCCGATTCTGAATGTCTTCCACTCGGCTGGTGAAGCCTGCGACCTCTTGCGGGCTGTCGTTGAAAGTAATCAAGAAAAACTCGTCCTGGGGATTAGACACACGGCAGAACTCGACCACGGCTTCGCGCGCACGTTCCGCTTTCTCCTTCATACTTCCGCTGCTATCGAGAATGATGCCCACTGACATAGGGGCGTCCTCGCTGGAGAAATGACGAATCTCCTGTTCCTCTTTGCCTTCGAAGACTTCAAAACGGCTTTTGTCTAAACCAACAACCGGCCGGCCGTAGACATCAGTAATGCTGACCGGCAACAGCACCAGATCCACATCAACTTTCAAGGACTTCTCCGGCAGTTTCAGAGAGGGATCGGTTAGCGAGGATGCCGAGGGGGCTGAGCCTGTCACTAAGGGTTGAATGTGAACTTCATCGGTGACAGATTGCGCCAGGCTCGTGGCGGCAAAAGCAAGAATTGCAAAGGAAAAATAAAAGGAACAGAGGATATTGGAAACTGCGCGCGTGCCTATTCCCATGACTGACTCGAACATGCCAAACTCCAGCCAAAGGCGCTGCTCTTCTTTAAGCTGAAATGGCGGCAACGACAATCGGCATCAGACCGTATTAACTGCGTGAGGTTTGCTGAAATCTCCGAGCGAAAAACCTGAGAGGACAAAGAGCCGAAAGTAAGGACAAGGCGTCGAGGTTGCGCCGCGACCTGAACGGACGGGACGTTTGTTCCCACGTGCTCAGTGAGAAGGAGCCGTCGAGGCTGCGGCCCGAACTCCCACGTTAGCCAAAGGAAGGCGAACGTGGGCCACCACGGTCTGGTCGAGGCTGTGCCCCGAGCTCCCACGTTAGCCAAAGGAAGGCGAACGTGGGCCACCACGGTCCGACAGACCTCTTGTTTGCAAGTGTTCCCCAAAAAAATGATGGAGGTAACGAATTCCCTGCATCTAAGGTGCGACATGCAGGGCGTGGGTGCGGGAGTGTAACTGCCGCTCAGCGGCAAACACTCTGAGTGACGATTGCGACTGCGAATTGTCGGCAGTGAGCGCGGGGGTAGTGGTCGGCTGTGGAAGCCGACTGCTACGCTAAGCGTGAAATATCTCCTGTTTTCCTAATGCCTCTGCTTGCAAGGACCGACGCTTGACCTTTCAAAGTACGCCGATTGTCTGGCCGGGCAGTCCATATCCATTAGGCGCCACATGGGATGGCGAGGGAGTCAATTTCTCACTTTTCTCAGAACACGCGGAACATGTGGATCTGTGCCTGTTCGACAGCGGAGGGCGGCGCGAACTGTACCGCATTCGCATGGAGGAGCAAACGGATCAGGTTTGGCACTGCTATCTGCCGGAGGCCCGTCCGGGACTACTCTATGGGTACAGAGTGCACGGGCCATACGATCCCGCGCATGGACAGCGTTTCAACCCGAACAAGTTATTGCTGGATCCGTACGCGAAGGACATTCAGGGGACGCTGCGCTGGAGCGACGGACATTTCGGATACAGGATTGGCCACAAGTTGGAAGACATGTCGTTTGACCGGCGGGACAATGCCGCAGGAATGCCAAAGAGCAAAGTGATCGATCCGGCATTCACCTGGGGAGCCGACCGGCCACCGCGCATTCCGTGGCACGAGAGCATCATCTATGAGCTGCACGTGCGGGGGTTTACCCAGCGGCATCCGGATATTCCCGAAGCTCTGCGTGGTACCTATGCCGGGCTGGCGACCGCGCCGGCGATCGAGCATCTGAGGCACCTGGGAATTACTGCCGTGGAACTGATGCCGGTGCATTACTTCATCGATGACCGTCGATTGGTAGATCGTGGCCTGCGCAACTATTGGGGCTACAACTCGATTGGATATTTTGCTCCCGAGGCGCGGTATTCGGCCACAGGATCGGTGAGCGAATTCAAGACGATGGTGAAGACGCTGCACTCGGCGGGAATAGAAGTAATTCTCGACGTGGTGTACAACCACACAGCGGAAGGAAATCAACTGGGACCGACATTGTTGTTTCGCGGCATCGACAATCTCGCGTATTACCGGCTGGTGCCCGACAATCCCCGCTACTACATCGATTACACGGGGACGGGGAACAGCCTGAACATGAGGCATCCACGAGTGCTGCAGCTGATCATGGACAGCCTGCGTTACTGGGTGCAGGAGATGCACGTGGATGGATTTCGTTTCGACCTGGCAGCCGCGCTGGCCCGGGAACTGCATGAGGTGGACCGGTTGGGAGCGTTTCTGGACATCATCCACCAGGATCCGTTGATCTCGCAGGTCAAGCTGATCGCCGAGCCATGGGACTTAGGCGAGGGGGGATACCAGGTAGGCAAGTTTCCGGTGGGATGGGCAGAGTGGAATGACCGCTATCGAGACACGGTGCGTTCTTATTGGAAGGGCGATGGCGGACGGATAGGGGAATTGGCTTATCGGCTGACGGGATCGAGCGATCTTTACGAACATAGCGGAAGGCGCCCCTATGCCAGCATCAATTTCGTGACCGCCCACGACGGCTTTACGCTGGAAGATCTGGTCAGCTACAACCAAAAACATAACGAGGCCAACGGAGAAGAAAACCGCGACGGCACCGACAACAACCTGAGCTGGAACTGCGGAGTGGAAGGCCCGACGGAGGATCCGGCGGTGAACGCGCTGCGCCGCCAGCAGAAGCGGAATTTTCTGGCCACGCTGCTGCTGTCGCAGGGTGTTCCTATGCTGCTGGCCGGGGACGAGATCGGGCATACGCAGGGTGGTAACAACAATGCCTACTGTCAGGATAATGAGATCAGCTGGCTGGACTGGGGCACGCACAATTGGGAAGTGCTGTCGTTCGTGCAGCGGATGATCCGGTTGCGCCGCCGGCACCCGGTTTTTCGCCGGCGCAATTTTTTTCAAGGCAGACCGATCAAAGGCGCCGGCATCAAGGACATTCTGTGGCTCGGTCCTGACGGACACGAGATGAGCGACGAGGAGTGGAACCAATCGCACACGAATTGTGTGGGGGTTTACTTTGCGGGCGAAGGCCTGCAGGAGCAGGGCTACCGTGGAGAAGCCATTCGTGATGAAAATTTTCTTTTGATGCTGAATGCGCATCACGAAGAAGTCCCATTTCACCTGCCCCTCTTGCGACCGGGCGCGAGCTGGCAATGCATGCTGGATACCACCGGGCCGCTGGGATCGTATGAAGCCGGAAGCGGCTATCCGCTGCACGCGCGATCGCTGGCATTGCTGATGGAGCGCCGCCAGGCTCAACCAGCGGCAACCATTGGTGCGGATAATAATCATGATCGCGGCCAGGAATGAGCGAGAGCGATGAAAGCGCGGACGATTCCCGTCGCGACCTATCGCCTGCAGTTCAACCGCGAATTTACGTTCCGGCAAGCAGCGGAGCTGGTGCCCTACCTTAAGGAGTTAGGGATCAGCCACTGCTATGCATCACCTTATCTCAGGGCGCGTCCCGGCAGTACCCACGGCTACGACATTATCGATCACAACACGTTAAATCCGGAGATCGGCAGCCGGGAAGACTTCGAGCACTTCGTCAGCACGCTCCATGAACATGGCATGAGCCACATCCTGGATGTGGTGCCCAACCACATGGGAGTGATGGGGAGCGATAACGCGTGGTGGCTGGATGTGCTGGAGGACGGAGAAGCGTCCGTTTATGCGGAGTACTTTGATATCGACTGGGAACCGATCAAGGAAGAACTACACGGCAAGGTGCTGGTGCCGATCCTGGCCGATCAGTACGGGAACGTGCTCGAGGCAGGAGACCTGAAGCTGACTTTCAACCAGGAGGCAGGGGAATTCAGCATCTTCTATCACCAGCACCGGTTTCCCATCGATCCCAAAGAATATCCACGAATTCTGAACATGGGAGGGGAGCGCTTGCCAGAGCGGCTGGAAGCGACGAATCCTGACCTTCTCGAGCTGCAAAGTGTCGCCACAGCGTTCTCTCACCTGCCAGGACATCGAGAAAAGGCGGCAGAGAAGGCGGCAGAGCGAACCCGCGAAAAGGAGGTTCAGAAGCGGCGATTGGCGGCACTGTGCGCCCGGTCGCCGGAAATTCGGGAGTTTATCAACGACAACGTTCGCGTACTGAATGGTACTGTAGGCGATCCCAGAAGCTTCGATGATTTACACGAGCTGATCAAGGCGCAGGCTTATCGTCTGGCACAGTGGCGAGCGGCTGCCGACGACATCAACTATCGACGATTCTTCGATATCAACGATCTTGCCGCGCTGCGGATGGAGAACGAAGCGGTTTTCAAAGCCACGCACGGTCTGGTCCTGAAGCTGGTGGGCGAAGGAAAACTGGAGGGGCTGCGAATCGATCATCCGGACGGCCTGTACGATCCGGCGCAATACCTGGAGCGCCTGCAGGCGGAGGCGGCCGCGGCTTCGGCGGGCGGCGATTCGCAAGCCAAACGGGATGGGCTATATGTGGTGGTGGAAAAGATCCTCACAGGCGAGGAACGCCTGCGGGAGGATTGGCCGGTTTCCGGAACCACAGGATATGAATTCACCAATCAGGTGAACGGGTTGTTTGTGGACCATACGGCCGTTACCAAGATAGAGCGCTTGTATCACGCTTTCATTGGAAAGGGCGTTGATTTCGATGACCTGGCGTATCGCTGCAAAAAGCTGACATTGGAAAATGCGCTGGCAAGCGAACTGAATGTACTCGCGAACCTGCTGATGAGGATTGCGCTGATCAACCGGCACACCTGTGACTTCACGCTGAACAGCATCCGCAATGCCCTGAGCAAGATTATTGCCTGTTTCCCGGTATATCGGACGTACATCACGGGCAGCAAAGTAGCTCCGGAGGACCAACGCTACATTGAAAAAGCCGTGACTCTGGCGCGCAGGAGGAGCACGACGGCGGACGTCAGCATCTTCGATTTTCTGCGGCGGGTACTGTTGACCCTCGAGCTCGATCAGCAGAACGGTCTCTACCGGCGCAGAGTGATCCGGCTGGCGATGAAATTCCAGCAGGTGACGAGCGCGGTGATGGCCAAAGGTTTGGAGGATACGGCGCTTTATCGCTACAACCGTCTGATCTCGCTGAATGAAGTTGGAGGTGACCCACGGAAATTCGGCGTGACACCGGAGGAGTTCCATTCCTACAACCAGCAACGAGCACTGAATTGGCCGCACACGATGCTGTCCAGCTCGACCCACGACAGCAAACGATCGGAGGATGTGCGGGCGCGGATCAACGTGCTGTCTGAAATTCCGGCGCAGTGGCGCCTGCGGCTGCGGCGCTGGCGGGACTGGAACCGCAGCAAGAGAGTGGTGGTCGAAGAGAGCCAGGCGCCTGGTCGCAATGATGAGTATCTCTTCTACCAGACGCTGGTTGGTACTTGGCCCTTGGAGCGATTGGATGATGCCGGGTGGGAAGAGTTCCAGCAGCGCATCCAGCAATTCTTGACCAAGGCGATGCGCGAGGCTAAAGAACAGACCAGCTGGGTCAATCCCAGTAAGGATTATGAAGGGGCGATGGCGGCATTTATCGAGGCGGTCCTGCAGAAGGGAGGACGAAACAAGTTTGTCGCCGATTTTTCCGAGTTTCAGAATTACGTGACCCGAATAGGAATGTTGAATGGGTTGTCGCAGACTGTTCTGAAGCTGACCTCGCCGGGAGTGCCGGATATCTACCAGGGGAACGAGGTGTGGGATTTCAGTCTGGTGGATCCGGATAACCGGCGCCCCGTGGATTATGGAAAACGCATGCGGCTCCTGGGGCAATTGCGGGAATGCGAGGCCAGTTCAGGCAGCACGCCGGAGGGATGTCTGCGCGATCTGATGGAGCACATGGACGACGGGCGCATCAAGCTTTACGTGACGTGGAAGGCATTGCGCACGCGGCGAGAGTGCCGTCTGCTGTTTGAGGAGGGCGGATATCGACCGCTTACGGTGCAGGGAAGCCGGGCGCGGCACATAGTCGCATTTGCGCGTCAGCATGAAAAGCGGGTGGCGATCACTGTGGCGCCGCGGCTATGCGCAATTCTGCTTGGCGAGCAAGAGCGCTATCCGATTGGTGAAATCTGGGGTGACACAACCATCCAGCTACCTGCGGAGTTGGCACCCCAGCAGTATGAGAACGTATTCGGCGGTCGCAGTATTCAGGTAGAGCATGCAGGAGAGACGCGCGTTATCCCGGTGCGCGCGCTGTTGGCGGGTTTTCCGGTGGCGCTGATGGTGGGGAATGGGTGAGGACCGGGTGCAGAATGATCTCCCGGGCGAAGGCCCCCAACCACACTCAACCGCCCTCAACCGAGTCCGAGCGGGACTATGGCGGGCAGAGCGGGGTTGAACGGGCACCCTCAGGATCGTGGTTTATGCAAGAGCTTGGCGTATGTTGGCGGCCAAATCATCGGGATCGAAGATCGGCGGGCGGCAGGAGAAGTTAGAGCAGATGAGCGCCAATGATTTTCCTTCTCTCGCCGCAGGAGAAGCGGGTATGGTTTCTGCCAGAGCCGGGGGCAGATTTTGTGCTGTAACTTGACCGCTGCGCAGGCGGATGACCGCTTTATTGAGAGCGAACGGAGCGATGGCGGCAGCGTAGAGTTGGCTGGCACGTGCATCGTCGCCGATCACCACGACCTGGGTGTGTGGCTGGAAACACCAGACGGCGGCGATGCCGTAAGTTCCCGCAAAGATTCCCACCTGCTCCGCCAAACCGGCAAAGACCCCCAGAGTACGTTCGGCTTTTTCGCGATACGAGGCGTCGCCAGTGTAGGCGTGCAAGCGCAGCAATGCGATTGCGGCGGAGCTGTTGCCAGCCGGCGTGGGAGAATCCTGAAACGGCTTACGGCGGACAGCGAGCGCGCCCAGAACGCTGTCATCGGATGATTGATCGGCGAAGGCATCAAAGAAGCCGCCGCCGTTTGAATCGTGGAAGCGCTCGATCATCTGGTCGGCGATCTGACGAGCAGCGTTGAAGTAGCGGAGATCGGCAGTCGACTCCCAGGCATCCAGGCAGGCCAGGGCGAGGAAAGCATAGTCATCCAGAAGGCCGGCAGTTTCGGTTGGGGCGGCGTCGGGATCTGAATACGCGATCACATGCTTGAGGCCGCGAGCTGGATCCCAGGCTTCATTGAGCACGCGATCCAGCGACCGCATTGCGAAATCACGCGAGTGATCCATCGCAAGAATGGCGGCGGCTTGCAGGTAGGCAGAAATACACAGCCCATTCCAACTCACGTAAACCGTCTTGTCCACATAGGGAGTGGGCCGCTTCAAGCGCGCAGCGTAGAGCTTTTGCCTGGCGGATTCGAGCAGCGAATTGATGCGGTCGTGCTGCATTCCGGTGCGAATTGCGATTTCATCGATGGAGGCACGGACGTAGAGAACATTCTTTGCCGGATTATGGTGCATCTCGCCGACTTCGTTGATGTCGTAGTAGAGCGAGGCGACGGTGAACTCGTCTTCAGATAAGACCTGGCGGGCTTCGTCTGTTGTCCAGGTAAAGTAGTCACCATCGTCGTCCATGGAGTAGTCGGCGTCCTGGGAAGCGTAGAAGCCGCCATGGTTGCGGTCGCTGAGCCACTCGTCCATCCAGCGGATGATGTCTTTTGCAACCGCGGCAAAGAAGGTAATGCCGGTTGCCTGGTAGGCGTGGACGTAGTTCTTCAGCAGCTCAGAGTTGTCGTAGGACATTTTTTCGAAGTGGGGGACCACCCAGCGGTCGTCCACGGAGTAGCGGTGAAAGCCGCCAGCAAGCTGGTCGTAGATGCCGCCACGAGCCATGTGTTCCAGCGTGGTGACGACTATATTGCGGGCATCGGGATCGCCGGTGCGGGCGAGACGATGCAGAAGCAAATCGATTGCCGATGAGTGCGGAAATTTGGGCTGGCTTCCGAAGCCGCCGTTGCGCGGATCGAACATGCTATGAGCGGAACCGAGGACGCTGTCGATCACCTGGGGTGAGACGCGCTCGGCGCGGCCGGCAAAGGATTCCGACTGGCCGATCATCGACATGACGGTGTTGGCCTGCTCGGCAACTTCTGCGGATTTTTCGCGAAAGGCCTGGGCGATGGAAAGCAGTACACGCTTGAAGCTGGGACGTCCCCAGTTTTCCGATGGTGGAAAATAGGTTCCACCGAAAAACGGCTTGCCATCAGGAGTCAGGAAGGCCGTAAGGGGCCAGCCGCCCTGGCCGGTCATGGCGGCAATGGCGGCCTGGTAGCGGCTGTCGATGTCGGGGCGCTCATCGCGGTCCACTTTGATAGCGAGGAAGTGCTGGTTGACGATGGCGGCGACTTCCGGATCATCGTAGGATTCGCGGTCCATCACGTGACACCAGTGACACCATACCGCGCCTATGTCGAGAAGAATGGGACGGTTTTGACGCTGGGCCTCAGCAAAGGCGTCTTCCCCCCACTGATACCAGCGAATCGGTTGATGCATGGCGGAGCGCAGATAGGAAGAAGAAGCGCTGGCCAGAGAATTGGTGTGCGCGTGTTCGGGTTTGGGTTCGGTCGCCATGAGCGTTTCTGGGATAAGAAAAAAGCTCGCCCCGATCCATCTTACTGGGGATGAGAAAGCGAAGCCATCAGTTGTTTGGCCATCGCATAGTAGATGAGCACGGAGGCGTGCAACTGCGTTTTTTCGATGCACTCGTGCTGGGTGTGGGCTACGTGGATAGAGCCCGGGCCCAGGAGAAGTGGTTCGCCCCACTGGTCGAGGGCAGGGATGTCGGTGGTGAAGGAAACCGCCACCGTGGGCAGCGAGCCGACGGTACGCAGCTTCACGTAGGGAATTTCGAGAGTAAACTCGACATCCGCCAGTGCGCCGACGACTTCGATGATGCGCTGGCGAAGTCCCTCAGAGGGGCCAACCAGGCGGTAGAGCAGGTGAGCCTTGGCGTGATCGGGAATTACGTTGGGAGCGCGGCCGCCTTCAATCATTCCGATGTTCAAGGTGGTGGGACCGACTTCAGGATTGGAGGGCAAAGGCATGGCGCGCAGACGGTGGAGGGCGTCAATGAGCTTGTCGATCGCCGATTCGCCGAGTTCAGGGTAGGCAGAGTGAGCCATGCGTCCGTGCGCCGTGACCTCGACTCGAAGCGCGCCTTTGGAAGCTGTGGCGAGACGGTTGTCAGTAGGCTCGCCGTTGATCAGAAATCGGCTGCCGATGGGCTGAGTGTTGGCCACCTTGGCTCCGAGGCTGTCGCGCTCCTCGCCAACCAGGAAGAGCAATCCAACGGGTTGACCTTCGGCGTCCAGGCGCTCGGCCGCGCTGATTTGCGCGGCGATGATTCCTTTGGCATCGCAGGAGCCGCGTCCGTAAATCTTGTGGTCGTCCTCGGATGAGGGAATGAAGGGGGGCACGGTATCCATGTGGGTGGAGAACACTACTGATGGGGCTGTCAGGCCTGGCGCAAGCGCGAGAAGATTGAAGCGATGCCGCTCCACGGGCATACGGGAAACGTTATAGCCCAGCTGTACCAGACGCTGTTCCAGAAATTCTCCGATCTGAGCTTCATTACCAGTGATGGACTCGATGTCCACCAGTTCTCGCGTCAAGAACACAGGATCCATGCGGAACAGGATAGCGCATGGGGTGCAAGAACTTGTGTTGTGGCTGTGATTGATATGCTGAGGACAGACTCGAGGCGCATGCTCGAGGCGCATGGAAAGCAGAATGGCGGAGATACAAAGCAGTATTCGGTCGCTCTTCCTTGAGGGTCCGGCGGGAAGGTTGGAGGCGTTGCTGAACGAAGGCTCGCCTGAGGCGGCGCACAGCGCGCTGGTGTGCCATCCGCATCCGCTGTTTGGCGGAACCATGCACAACAAAGTGGTGTTTCATGCCATGAAGGCGCTGAATGGTTTGGGATTGCCGGTGCTGCGATTCAATTTCCGCAGGGCAGGGTTAAGTGAAGGCGAGCACGACAACGGGCATGGCGAGGTCGAGGATGTCAGAGAAGCGGTGGACTGGCTGGATCAGGAGTACCGGCGGCCGGTGATCTTTGCCGGATTTTCCTTTGGCGCGGCGACGGGCTTGCACGCCTGCTGCAACGACGAGCGAGTGCCGGCGCTGATCTCGCTGGGAACGCCGATCAATGCCGAGGGACGGTCGTATGGCTATGCCTTTCTGATGGAATGCAAGAAGCCGAAGCTGTTCGTCAGCGGAGAGGCGGATCCTTATGGGCCCAAGGAAAAGCTGATCGCGATGGTGAATTCGCTGCCGGAACCTAAGGAACTGGTGCTGATTCCGGGAGCGGGACATTTCTTCGAGGGCAAGCTGGGCGAGATGCGGCAGACGGTAGAAGAGTGGGTGAGGGACTTTTTGCAGAGTGCGTGAAAGCCAGGGATCCGACAGGCAAGATTTCCTGATCTACACAAGATTGCCTGTCCTACATGAGATAAGCAGGAACTCCGAGATGCGAAATGCGGCGCGCGAGATTTTTCAGTATGCGCTTGAGCAGTGCAATATTGCATCGGCATTCGCACGCGACGTCAGTTATGAGCGTGGGGTGCTGAGAATTCGCGAAGATCTCTTCGCGTTGGATCGATATTTGCACGTTTTTGCAGTCTCGGTTGGAAAAGCTGCTCATGCAATGGCAGAAGCGCTGGTCCAGCAGGTGGGGACGCGAGTCTATGGCGTGGTGGTGAGTTCGGTAGAGCCGGCAAATCGGTTATCGAACTTCACCTATTTTCAGGGCGGGCATCCGCTGCCTAACGAGGATTCGCTGCGTGGGGCGAGACAGATTCTGAGCTCTCTGGCGAAGCTGGGTGATCACGACCTGGTGATCTTCATGATCAGCGGAGGGGGATCATCGATGCTGGAGAAGCCGCTTGATGAAGGCGTCTCACTCTCAGAGTTGGTAGAAACCTATCGTGTGCTGGTGCACTCAGGGGCGCCGATTGCGGAGATCAATGCGATCCGCAAGCACCTTTCGGCGGTGAAGGGCGGCAGGCTGGCAGCAGCTGCCGCTCTGGCGCAGCAGGTGTCGATACTGGTGTCGGATGTGCCGGAGAACGCGCTGGATTCGCTGGCTTCAGGGCCGACGATGCCGGACTCGAGCACGGTAGAGGATTGTTACGCGATCGCGGCAAAGCACGGATTGAGGGACGAATTTCCCACGCCCGTTAAAGGGATTTTTCGGCAACGCGCGCTGGCGGAGACGCCTAAATCCGACGATGTGGTATTTGTGCGATCGCGGTGGTGGCCGATTCTCTCGAGTGGGACGGCGGCTGAGGCAGCGGCAAGGAAGGCCGTCAGCCTGGGATTCGCGGTTGAGATCGACAGTCGTTGTGATGATTGGGACTACATGAGGGCGGCGGATTACTTGTTGCAACGCGTACGCGAGACGAGGAGCCGGCGCGGGCGAGCATGCGTCATTTCGGCAGGGGAGGTCACGGTGAGAGTCAGCGGCGAATCGGGCAGGGGTGGCCGAAATCAGCAATTTGCGCTGTATTGTGCGACCAGGATCGAAGGCGAGAACATGGTGGTGCTAAGTGCGGGTACGGACGGCATTGACGGAAATAGCGAAGCCGCAGGGGCGGTGGTGGACGGGACGACTGTCACCAGGGTCAGAGAAGCGGGGCTGGACCCGAAAAAGGGGTTGGCGGGATTTGACGCGTTTCCGATCTTCCAGCAACTGGGAGATGCGATTGTGACTGGTCCGACAGGAACGAATGTGCGGGATGTGAGGGTGCTGCTGGCGTGGTAGGAAACCCAGCATTCAGCAATTCGCAATCAGCAGTCGGGTGGTCGAGGCCGAGCCTCAACCTGAACGGACGGGGCGTCCGTTCCCACGCGGTCTCTGGCGGAATTCAAGAGAAAATTCGTGTCATGCCTTCGGGGAGGACGATGACGCGGTCGCTGATCCCGACGCGATTGGCTTCGTGACGCAGCCGGCGAACCGGCTCATCCATGGGCTCATGCGACAGACGGAAGGTGCCGTAGTGCATGGGGATCATCCAGCGCGAGCCGAGGTCCTGGAAAGCCTGCACCGCATCTTCGGGGCTGGTGTGGACATTGCGGAAAGATGCGGGATGATAGGCCCCGATGGGCAGCAGAGCCACATCGGGGCGCAAACGCTCGCCGATCTCTCGAAAGCCCTTGAAGTAGGCGGTGTCGCCGGCGTGGTAAATCGAATGCCCATGCGACTGGATCACATATCCGCCGAAGCCGCGGTGAATGTCACGAATGATGCGAGCTCCCCAATGCTGGGAAGGAACCTGGGTAATTTTGAGGCCACGATGATGATGCTCTTTCCAGCCGCCTAGCTGAATGACGTCACGGTAGCCCAGGTCAGACACCAGGTCGGCAACGTGCTCTGGGACGACCAGCACCGGGGATGTGCCGATGCGCCTGCGTGTGTGGCGAGCGATGGCTCGAAGCGATGGCCGATGCAGATGATCGAAGTGGGCGTGGGAGACCAGAACGACGTGGATGGGAGGCAAGTCCTTAATGCGAACACCGGGTCGGCGGAGACGCTTGAGCACGAACAGCCAATTGGCGTAGTTGGGATCAATGACCAGGTTCTGTCCAGCAAGCTGAAGGAAAAAGCCGGAATGGCCGATAAAGGTCACGCCCAATTGGCCGGGGCGCGCCGGGATTGGCTTGGAACTCCTGCCGCGGCGAGGGGTAACGGCGGAATGCCGAATCAGTTTGCTAAACTGGCCAGCTTTGCTGGTAAGGGAAATATCTAACATCTTCTACCCAATTAGACGCTGCAAAGGTGGATGACGATTCCTCCCCCACATTTTCGCAAAGCTGGCTTAATTTTCCGAGCAATTGTTGACGTGGTCCAGAGGGTCGTTTCTAATCGGTTACGGGATACCTAGCAAGCGAGGCAAACATGCAGGTCGCATTCTTAGGATTGGGAATTATGGGCCAGGCTATGGCTGCCAACCTGGTGAAAGCAGGAAACGAAGTGTCGGTCTGGAACCGGACACCGGGGAAGCGGGTAGAAGGTGCCCGCGAGGCGGCTTCGCCGGCAGATGCAGCCCAGGGCGCGGAAGTCGTGTGGATGTGCCTGGCGGACACGGATGCTGTGGACCACGTGCTGTTTGGTCCTGACGGAGTTGAGTCGGCAATTACGCCGGGAATGGTGGTGGTGGATTCGAGCACGATATCGCCGAGCGCCACACGAAACTTTGCTGAGCGCGTGCGAATAAAAGGGGGGCAGTATCTGGACGCTCCTATCACTGGCTCGAAGATTGGAGCGCAGGGTGCACAGCTGGTTTTTATGGTGGGTGGCGATCCCGCCGTCATAGAAAAAGTAAGGCCGCTGTTTGACGCCATGGGGAAGCTGGTGCTGCACATGGGGGAGAATGGGCAGGGGCAGGCCGCAAAGATCGGCATGAACCTGATGATTGCCTTGATCTATGAGGGTTTCGCCGAGGCCCTGACGCTGATCACCAAATTGGGAGTAGAGCCAGAAGCCTTCCTGAACCTGATCCAGAACTCCATGGTGCGCTCGGGCGTGGTGGATTACAAAGCGCCATTTGTTCTGAAACGCGATTTCTCACCAAATTTTCCGCTGCGGCTGATGCACAAGGACATCCACCTGATGCTGGATGCAGCCCATGAAGCGCGCCTCAAACTTCCGGCCCTGGAGACTGTGGACGAGATTTACGAGGTGGCCAGCGAGGAAGGCTATAGCGACATGGACTACGCCGCAACGCTGGCACTGCTGGAGAAATGGGCTGGGGTCGAGGTGAAGAGCGCGGCGGGCTAGGAACAGCAGCAGTCAGCATTCGGTTCCAAGTATCGTCTGGGACATGGTGGGTTGTCAGATTCGCCGCCAAGTTTCCACTTCTAAGTTCCTGCTTTACATGGTTCCTTTGTAGCTGCCGCCTTCGACCAGGATGGTCTGCCCGGTGATGTTGGAGGCGCGATCGGAAGCCAGCCAGACAATGGCATCGGCCAGTTCCTCCGGTGTTCCCACACGTTTCAGCGCGGTATCGGCGGCCCAGCGCTGAAAGATTTCCTCCTCGCTCACGCCGGCGGCAGAAGCGCGGACAGCAGCCAGTTCCTTGAGGCGGGCGGTGGCGGTGAAGCCGGGAGCGACATTGTTCACCAGGATTCCATCTTTTCCGAATTCCAGAGCGAGGCTTTTGACCAGCCCAACTACGGCGGTGCGGACAGCGTTGGAGTAGACCAGATCGGGGACCGGCTGCTTTACAGAGACCGAGGTGATGGTGATGAGGCGTCCCCAATGTTGACGTTGCATGTAGGGAATCACTTCCTTGGCGAAGCAGACCACGCTCAGGAAGTTCAAGTCCACGGCGCGGCGCCATTCTTCGATGGTAGTGGAGAGAAAGCCCTTGGCAGGCGGACCGCCGGCGTTAGTAATGCAGATGTGGATGGCGCCAAATTGTTCTGCGGTAGCGCGCACGAAATTTTGAACGGCCTGGTAATTGCCGACATCCACGGCCTGGGCCTGCACCTCAACCTGATAGTTTTGCCTGATCTGGTTGGCTGCGTCTTGAATTCTGCGGGGATCGCGGGAGCAGATGGCGAGGCGAACGCCTTCCGCGGCGAGTCCTTTGGCTGTGGCCAGGCCAAGGCCCCCGCTGGCGGCGGCGACGATGGCGACACGTCCTTTGAGGCCTGTTTCCATGACTCACTGTGGCGCGCGAAAGCGCTGCGCTGAAACAGCGTCGAGCACAAGGGTTTGCGCCGGATCGCCGGGCTGAATGTTGTTTTTCGCAAATGCGTCTTTCACGCGGCGACGGAGCTCGCGAGCGACGTTATCCTGCATGCCCGGGCGGCACTTGAGCAAGACGAGATACTCGATTTCGTGGCCAGACACCTTGTCGATCCCGGGGACCTCGGGATCGGCCACAAGAGAATTGGCGAACGCGGGATCTGTTCGCAGATCAGAAGCGACTTGCTTTAGCAGATTGATGACCTTGCCACTGTCTTCTCCGTAGGCGACGGAAAAACGCATGGCGAGCATGGTCCAGTCGCGTGTGAGATTGGTGACAACTTTGATTTCGCTGTTGGGGACATTGTGAACGGAACCGTCACCATCGCGCAGGACGGTGCGGCGCAGCGTCATCTTCTCTACCCCGCCCTGGACGCCGGCAATTTTCACGACGTCGCCGATATCGTAGTGATTCTCGATGAGGATGAAAAAGCCGTTGATGACATCCTTCACCAGGGTCTGCGCGCCGAAGCCGATGGCCAGGCCGGCGATGCCCGCACTGGCCAGCAGCGGGCCCATATTGACGCCAACCTGGGACAGGATCTGCAACAGAGCAAAGAAGGTGATGACAAAGACCCCGCCACCGTAGATGACGCCGGAGAGCGTGCTGAGTTGCTGAGCACGGAGTCCGGTGGGCACCATGTCGTTCTTGCTGATGTCGTGCAGCCGATTGGTAAGAATGCGTAACAGGCGGGTCAGAATGATGGCAACAACGAGGATGAGAAGGATTCGTGGGGCATCGCGGTGGAGGAATTCCAGGGCGTCGCTGCGCCATTGCCACAAGATTTCTCGGAAGTTTTGCCAGTGGTGCATGGGCGGTTGGATGGCGAAAATCTGAACTGCGCTCACGTCTAACTGCACGCCGGCGGGATTATAGCAAGATGGGAAACTAAGCACTCGTGTTGGGCGTGGCAGCACGAGACTTGCACGCGCGCATCTATAATTTGAAGAGAGGGACTGCACGTGCGAGCCAAGAGTCTATTAATCCCAGTTCTCATGTTCGTGCTTTGTGTGCCCAGCGCACTGATTGCGCCTGCATTTGCCTCGCCACAACAAGGAATGCCGCCCGGCGATGCCAGCCAGTTCCCGGGAGTGAGCCGCCGACCCAGCGAGCCAGAAATCGAGATGCAGCATGAGCGCGAAAAAGCCGTCAACAAGCAACGCCAGCAGAATCTGAAGCGCGACACTGATAAGTTGCTGGAACTGGCCACGGAGCTGAAGCAGTCGGTGGACAAGTCCAATGAGAATACTCTGTCGCTGGATGTGATCAAGAAGGCGGAGGAGATCGAGAAGCTGGCAAAATCGGTGCGGGAGAAGATGAAAGGGAGCTAGGAACCAGTAATCATCATTCAGCAATCAGCAATTAGCAGTATGCATTTAGTTCTCACGTTAGGCAAAGGAGGGCATAATGCGTCGCACCTGCTCCCGGCTAGTACAAAGGCAAGATCTTGCACTCGGGCCGGGACTCTCACCGCAGCAAACCGAAAGCGCGTTTGCCGGGAACCCCGGGCCCGACTTTCGCTCAAGGTGACAGGTGGGAGAGCTTTTACCTGCTGTCGAGGCTAGGCCTCGGCCTGAACGGACGAGGACGTCCGTTCCTACGTGGTTGTCTGAGAAGCTGCAATTGTTTCGTTCTACCAGGGGCAGGCGAGCCTGTCCTACACCGGTTAGTCCGCGGCGGCTTTGGTAACGGCGGCGGCGCGGATAGTTCCGATACGCATTCCGTAAAAAGACCGAACCACAAAAGAGAACGACACCGCGAAGAAGGCCAGAGCCAGGAAATGAGAGAGGCCGGAGCCTTTTTCATGGGTGAGCTTCACGGCCAGCTCGACGGCCAGCAATCCAAACAATGTTGTGAATTTGATGACCGGATTCATGGCCACGGAGGAGGTGTCCTTGAAGGGATCGCCGACAGTGTCGCCCACGACCGTGGCGGCGTGCAGATCGGTGCCTTTCTGCTTGAGTTCGACTTCGACGATCTTCTTGGCATTGTCCCAGGCGGCCCCGGCGTCGGCCATGAATATCGCCTGATACAGGCCGAAGACGGCGATGGAAATCAAGTAGCCGACAAAGAAGTAGGGCTCGACGAAAGCAAAAGCGAGCGTGGCGAAGAACACGGCCACAAAGATGTTAAACATCCCTTTCTGCGCATATTGGGTGCAAATCTCAACTACTTTCTTACTGTCGGCGACGGAAGCTTTCTCTACGCCTTCCAGGCGGATGTTGGCTTTGATGAATTCGACGGCGCGGTAGGCGCCGGTGGTTACTGCCTGGGTTGAGGCGCCAGTGAACCAGTAGATCATGGCGCCGCCGCTGATCAGGCCGAGCACAAAGGGCGCGTACAGCAGTGATAATCGGTTCACGTTGACGGTAAGGCCATCGGTCAGAGCCATGATGATGGAGAAGATCATGGTGGTGGCGCCGACCACGGCGGTTCCGATCAGCACGGGCTTGGCGGTAGCTTTGAAGGTGTTGCCGGCGCCGTCATTGGCTTCAAGCAAATCCTTGGCGCGGTCGAAATTAGTTTCCATGTTGAAGTCGCGGTGGATTTCCTTGTCGATCCCGGGGATCTGCTCGATGAGCGAGAGCTCATAAACCGATTGCGCGTTATCGGTGACCGGGCCGTAGGAGTCCACGGCGATGGTGACCGGTCCCATCCCCAGGAATCCGAAGGCCACCAGCCCGAAAGCGAACACCGCCGGCGCGAGCATGAGCGGTACGCCAGTGGCCGCGGTGGTGGCGCCTAGTCCCATGGTGCTGACCAGGTAAGCGATGGACATCAGGATCACCATAGTCCCGCCCAGGTAATAGCCGGAGAAATTGCCGGCGACGAAGCCGGAGAGAATGTCGAGCGACGCGCCGCCTTCCTGGGCAGAGGTTACGACTTCCTTAACGTGACTGGATTCGGTGGAGGTAAAGACTTTCACCAGTTCGGGAATCAGCGCTCCAGCGAGAGTGCCGCAGGAGATGATGGTGGCGAGCTTCCACCAGAGGGTGGGATTGCCGCCGAGGTCGGGGATGATCAGGTAAGAAACGATGTAAGTGAGAACGATGGAGATAATGGAGGTGACCCACACCAGGGAAGTGAGCGGCGCCTCGAAATTCATCTTATCGACGTTGCCATACCTTGCTTTTGCGAAAATGCCGTTCAAGAAGTAAGCACCTGCGCTGGACACCAGCATCATGATGCGCATCACGAAGATCCACACCAGAAGCTGAACCTGAATGGTGGGATCCTTGACCGCGAGCAGAATAAAGGTGATGAGGGCGACGCCGGTCACGCCGTAGGTTTCAAAACCGTCGGCGGTGGGACCGACGGAGTCGCCGGCGTTGTCGCCGGTGCAGTCGGCGATCACGCCGGGATTGCGGGCGTCATCTTCTTTAATGCGGAAGACGATTTTCATCAGGTCGGAGCCGATATCGGCGATCTTGGTGAAGATTCCGCCGGCAATACGGAGTGCGGCGGCGCCCAGCGACTCGCCGATCGCGAATCCAATAAAGCACGGGCCGGCGTAGTCACCGGGAATGAAAAGCAGAATGAACAGCATGATCAGCAGTTCGACGCTGATCAGCAGCATGCCGATACTCATGCCCGCCTTCAAGGGAATCGAGGAGATGGGATAGGGCTTACCGTGCAAACTGGCAAAGGCTGTGCGAGAGTTAGCGAAAGTGTTTACCCGAATGCCGAACCAGGCCACGCCGTAGCTGCCGCCGATTCCGACCAGGCTGAACAGCAGTATGATCACGACCCGGCTGGCTTCATACTTCAACAGCACTCCGAAATAAAGAACGATGATGACGGCGATGAAGGCTTCCAGGATGAGGATGAATTTGCCCTGGGTGATCAGATAGGTTTTGCAGGTCTCGTAGATGAGTTCGGAAATGTCGCGCATCGACTTGTGTACGGGAAGTTTCTTAAGCTGAAGGTATGTGGCGAGCCCGAACATCATGCCGAAGAAGCAAAACAGGATACCGATCAGCAGCAGGGAATGACCATTGGTTCCCAGGAAATTGACGGTCGAGAGATCGGGCAGCTTGAGGCTGGCTTCCCCGCTAGTCTCCCTTACAGGGGCCATCGGCGCGTTTTGCGCCAGCGCGGAGGCGGAAAGTAGTGCGACCAGAGCGAGCAGAGGAGCGAGGCAGGGCAGGCTGAAGCGGGCGCGGGTGCGATGGTGGACAATCCGGGCGGGGGAATTTTCACCGCTCAGCCGGGCAGACTGCCCAAGGCTGGTCAGCAGCCAGTTGAACATGGTCATCCTCCGAAGAGTGCAAACCTCAGAAATAGAGATAAAGGAATCTGATAGCTGTCCTCGAGCCCGTAGGGACAGGTGTTGCTCCGGGCTGCGGGAAGCACCTGCATGAGGACCAGCGGACTGGAATGTATAACACGCACCTAAGCGAGGGTCAAACGAGCAATGGATGCTGGAGTTGGGTTCGGGAAGGCGGCGGATTCCAGAATGGCACTGGGCGGGCGATGGTTCTTGTTGGAAGAGGTAACTGCAGATCCCTCGCGGCCTAACCGGCCGCTCGTGATGACAAGCCCGGGGGTAGGACTGGCGAGATCGCCTGTCCTACATCTCGAGGCTGCGCCTCGACCCGAACGGACGGGACGTCCGTTCCCACGCGGTTTGTGCGACCAGCACAACCGCAAGGTCTTTCGAGTCGGGCCGGGATTGGCTCGCGCGGCCCTCGCTCAAGATGACAGAAATGGGGCTTTATATCTGCTTCAATCGCGCTAGCGCACGCCCACTGGTTCCGGCACTTCATAAATCGAGAACCATGGGGTAGCTTTTTCCAGGCGCTTATTTACGTTATTAATGTTCTTGACGCCTTCCGACTTGAGCCAATCGCGGAATGCCTGCAGGCCTTTTTCCGCGAAGATCGGGATACCGTCTTTCCAAGTCGCGCGACCGCAAAGCACTCCGTTGAATTTCACTCCGGCTTCGGCGGCAATCTCCAGGGCCTCGTTAAATTCGTCATTGCTGACGCCGGCCGAGAGATAAATGAACGGCTTGCTGGCGACCGCCGCAGCGCTGCGGAAGTGTTGCATGGCTTCCTGCTTGCTGTAAGCTGCTTCCGGTCCTTTAAAGTTGCGAGCGCCTTGCACGAACTTGACGTTGACGGGGACTTCGACCTTCAGTACGTCCACACCGTAGCGTTCCTTAGTGAACTCCGCCATGCTGGCCTTGACGATCTCCGGCTTCTTCTTGGCGAATTCCAAACCCTTTTCGTCGGCACCTTCCTCGTAGCCAACGAATTCCAGGAAGAAGGGGATGTCGTTGGCGCGGCACTCGTCGCCGATGCGCTCCACCCAGGCGTGCTTCTGATCGTTAATATTCTTGGGATCGAAGGGCGTGTAGTAGAGCAAAATCTTGACGCAATCAGCGCCGGCTTCCTTGAGGCGGCGCGCGGACCAATGATCGAGCAGATCGGGCAGGCGTCCCGGGCCGGTCTTGTCGTAACCGGTTTTTTCATATGCCAGCAGCAGGCCGGCGTTCTTGGCACGCTTCTTGGCAGCAGGCAAACCCCACTCAGGATCAAGCAGGATGGCGCTGGCGTGGGGTGTGAGAATCTCGGATACCGCGGATTTGAAATCTTCCAGTTCTTTATCACCAGCGTTAGGGCCGAGAGCTTTCTTCAGCGAACCACGTTGGTCCATGGCAGCGGCGGCAATCACGCCGCGCTCGGTGGAGACATTTTTCAGTCCGGCCAGTTTTCCAGGCGTAAGCTTCACAAGATCCTCCTAGTACTCGCGATAGGTCATGAGGTCTCTACGAACCGATCAGGCTAATCGAACCCCGTACTGGGGCGTGTGACGGCGATCACGGGACAAGTAATTTTACTCTCAGGCCGTAGGTGACGGCGCCTTTTCGACGGACCAGATTTGGGATCCGACGGCAGGGTGTGAATGAGATCTGTGTCGTGCCTAACGGCACTCGTGATCTTCTTCCATTCTTCCCCGAAGCTGACGCCCCGGGCTATGCCTATGGCGCCCCTCCGGGGGCTCGCTTGGGGCCACCTTGGACCACTCGCTGCGATGGAAGAGAGGTTTCATGCACACACAGCGGGCCGCGAGTCTATTGCAGTAACATCAAAGTGCCCAGGATCGCTTGCTGCTTGGCGATGAGCTGTTCCACCCCGGCCCGAGCCATTTGCATCATGCGCTGCAAGCTGGCTTCGTCGAAAGGCACCTGCTCAGCAGTCGCCTGGATTTCGACGAGTCTCTTTCCACTGGTCATGACGAAGTTCATGTCCACTTCGGCGCGGGAGTCTTCCTCGTAGCAGAGGTCCAACAGGATTTCTCCATCCACGATGCCAACGCTGATGGCAGCCACGTAATCGCGGATTGGCGCTGCGGTTAGAGTGCCGGCTTCGACCAGCTTCTGCAGCGCCAGGGCGAGCGCGATAAAAGATCCGGTAATGGAGGCGGTTCGCGTGCCACCGTCGGCCTGGATGACGTCGCAATCAATCCATATTGTGCGCTCCCCCAGGCGCTTCAAATCGGTGACCGCCCGCAGGGAACGGCCAATCAGGCGCTGAATTTCCTGGGTGCGGCCGGAAAGTTTTCCGCGCGCAGATTCGCGCGGCGAGCGAGTCAGGGTGGAGCGCGGAATCATGCCGTACTCGCTGGTGATCCAGCCCTTGTTGCTGTTTCGCAGCCAGGCAGGCACTGCTTCCTCGACCGAAGCGGTGCAGATCACGCGGGTATTGCCGACCTCGATGAGCACAGAGCCCTCGGCCGTGGGGATGAAATCAGGCACGATGTTGACCGGGCGCATCTGCTCAGTGGTGCGGTTATCGGAGCGATAGTACATGGGAAATCGGGATTGCCGGTCCTTCTTTGCCGAATGACAAGAGACTGAGTGTATCAGTCGGACGACATCCGCAAGGAGTGCAGTGAAACCGTCAACCCTTTTGGCGGCTGCCGAAACATAGATGCTTCGCCCTCTGGAGGGCTCAGCATGACCCGACGCGTCTGGGCCAGTTGCCGCGGACGCGCCCGCCCCTCGCTCACTGACATCGGCAGGAATCGGAGCTTGACACTCGTAAAGGGGCGAATAGACTACCGGGACATTTTCTGGAGGGTGATATGGCGTTCTGTCCATCCTGTGGGTCGCAGTTGGCGGAGGGGGCGACGGTCTGCCCGCGTTGTGGTCAGAACACAGCACAGGCACCGAATCCGGGGACCAGCACTACTGGAAGCGCGGGTGGCTTGACGGACAATGTGGCGGGCATGCTCGCATATATAACCATAATTCCAGCGATCATCTTCCTGGTATTGGAGCCCTATAACCGGAATCGTTTTATTCGCTTTCATTCCTGGCAGAACATCTTCTTTCACATTGCCTGGATTGTGATCTGCGTGGCGCTGGGCGTGATCTCTTCGATCCCGGTGCTGGGCTGGATCACGGTTCTGTTGTGGCCAGTGGTTGGGCTAGCCGGTCTGGCAATTTGGATTGTGCTTCTGCTGAAGGCCTACCAGGGACAGATGTTCAAGCTGCCGGTAATTGGTGATCTAGCCGAGAAGCAGGCTGGGGCGTAGAGATTTCTTGAGCCGTTCAGCTTTGCCGTGGCGGATTGCTCTGCATCACCGATTCGGAGGCGGCTTCAGTGTGTTCTTGGGCTGACCGCCAGAAAAGCACCAGAGCCACGATCACCACGGCAATCACGACAGTCACCAGAATAGATGGCATCAGATAGCGCTGCGGGTGACGCAGAAAGCGCAGAATGTGCCTGCCGTAGTGCGCGCCTACAAACGCCAAAGTGCCATAGCGCACGATCCTGCCGACGGCCACTGCGGAGAGATAGTTACGCAGAGGATAGTTGAAGGCGCCCGCAGCCGCAAAAAAGGGAGTTGTCGGGAATGGCGGGGGCGCGATGGTGGGCACTAGAATGCCACCGAGTCCCCAGCGGTCGATCAGCCGGCGGACCTGCTCCGACCGTTTATGTCCCAGCTTGCGATCCAGAAACGAAGCGCCCGCCTTATGTCCAAGGCGGTAGGTGAGGTAGGCGCCGAGCAGAGAGCCGATGGTGCTCATCGCCGCGTAATAGAGCCAGAGATCGCGGTGCTTGGCGGACAACAGAACGGTCAGCACATCCAGACTGCCAAATGTGGGAATCAGCGAGCTGTCGGCGATGCCCAGGGGGACCAGGCCCACTCCGCCCCAGCTGCGAAGGATGCGGGTCCATTGCACGGCTACGATCAGTGTCGGCAGAGGAATATGCATGCGTTCTACGCGAGTCTTTGATGCCCCGATTTGAAACGATGACGCGAGAAGATTGAAAGCGCGCTAGCTTCCGTCGACATTAACTTCCGCGATTGATGTTGAGAGCGCCTGTACCGGAGCTTGTGCACGGCGCCGGAGTACGGAAGCCGCCAAGGGGAAGAGAAGTACGGAGAGCATGCCTGCTCCAACCAAGGCGGCGGCATTGTCTGGTTGCATCCTTCCGCTGCGGACTCCTAATTCCGTGATAGCTACGATGAGCGGCAGTTCGGTTGCGGAATACAGGGCCAGCGGCGCCAGTTGCTGTGAGGGCAAGTGGCGGCGATACAGCAAGGTTGGCAGCCCGCGCACCACAAGAAACAGAACCAGGAACACAGGGACACGCATGTAGGTTTGTGGGCCACTAAGCAGAGCGTTAAGACCGAAACGCATGCCGCTGGTGACGAAGAACATGGGTATGAGAAAACCAAATCCAATCGCGTCCAGCTTGTGTCGCAACACGTAGCCCTTTTCACTGTTGGTTCCCAACCCAATCACCATGGCGGCGGAAAACGCACCCAGCACCATTCCCAGTCCGAATCTTTCCGCCAGCACGATTAATATGGCCAGCAGCAAGATAGCGAAGCGCACTGGAAGCTGGCTGGCGGTTTCCATCGTGCGAGTAAAGAACGCGACCATCCGAGGCGGGGTCGGAAGCAGCGTCAGATAGGCAGCAACGACCGCGACAACGATAAAGAGCACCAGCAAGGCAATCTGCACTATCTGGTGATCTTCTCGCGTGAAGAGCAGGGAAATGGCGACGATCGGCCCAAACTCACCGACAGCGCCGGCCGCCGTTACGTATTTGCCAAAGCGCGTCTCGAGCTCACCACTGTCGCGCAGCATGGGAAACAGCACACTCAGAGCGGTAGTGGTTAGCGCTACCGCCACCAGGTGAGGCGTAAGAATGAACCCGGCCTTGTAGAGACCCCAGCTGATCAGAAAGGCCACGACTAGCGAGAAAAACCAGCCCTTAACGGCCAGAGAGAGTGGCCTGCCCTGGATACGGCGAAGATCAATTTCCATTCCTGCCAGGAAGAACAGAAATATCAGGCCAATATAACTCAGTACTGCCAGCATGCCGTCAGGTTGCGCCAGCTTCAACAGATGGGGGCCCACTAGGATACCGAAAGCGATTTCCAGCACAATCATCGGCATGCGCAGGGGCACGGGGATTTCACAGATCAGGGGCGCCAGCACGGCAATGAGAGCCGTTATCAGAAGCGGTGCATCGTGGATCTTCACACTCCGATCCCTTCTTCAACGTGGGCGATTCGCGAAATAGTAATTCAGAGTCATTGCCGGGGATAGCCGAATCCCAGGTTTTTTGCCGCTAACGAGGCAGCGGGAAAGCCCGTTCCCTCATCGTAAGCACATGCAGCCAGTTATCGCCTGCTTCGCGCTTGCTTTGGGCCTGGGGTGCTTGTTTGCGAGCGGGTGCAACACACAGAAACCGAGCCCAGAGGAAGTGCGGGAAAAAACCGCACAAGCGACCGCGACCCTGAAGGGCGAGGCCAAAGCGGTAGCGCAGGGAGTTCGCGAGGGGTGGAATCGGGACCATCCCCTGGATCTGAACAACGCCAGCAAGGAACAGTTGATGGCACTGCCAATGACCGCAGAGCAGGCAGACCGCGTGATTGCCGGGAGGCCCTACAATTCGCCGCGTGACCTGGTGGAAAAGCACGTTCTAAGACAAACTGAATACGACAAGATCGCGGATCGCGTAACAGTCAAGAAGTAGGATTCACTCAATCGTTTCGGTCGTTGGTTTTGTGCATTGATGACTTCTTTCGGAGCAAGTGCTCCTGCACATCAGGCCAGAATTCCTGAAATGCATTGCTTCCCATGCGGCCTAAAATACCCCAGGCGGTGCGCCGGGCCGCGGCGGCGTTGGTAGCTTCGCTGTCGGCACGCCAGGTATTAGAAAGAAAGTTGTTTCCAGCGGTGGCGACAAATCTGGCGTAGGCAGGCACTAGCTGGCCGTTTCGATCATAAGCAGTGAAGGTAAGCCGGATGACATTTTCCACTCGGGAGCGAAAGGGAGCGTTGGGCTGCCGGAAATAACGCGGATCCTCTCCCCGCAAGGCACCGAGAGATGCTTCCATGACATTCCCGGTAGAGGTTCCGGTCAGTCGCATGCCAAAACGCTTGCCAAAGCCCTCCCAGCCCGGGCCGTATTCCTTGGGATGGTCAACTGCCGTTCCTAGCCCGGAGCTCAGCACCCCTGCGACAATGCTTTGCGGTCCTACTGTGCTCTTCAGAAACCATGTGAGACGTTGGTGTCCGGTGATCGACTCGTAGGTAGCAGGAGATTCCGGCAGCGTGTGTTGGTGCTCCGGAGCTGGCGGAAGATCCGTCTGGGCATTGACGTTTGCCGCCACCAGACCGATGAGCAGGCACCGATAAAGGAGAGAAAGAACCAAGAGCCGACCAGACGCCGCGACCGCAAATGAATTTAGGGAAGGTTCGCTGGCTTGAGTTGGATGCAGAACCAGAGGACAGGACGTGATCTTTTGAAACTGAGTTGAGGGTGTGAGGGAGGGAAGGCACTGCTGGTGAAGAGGAGACCTGAACCCTCCCCAAAGTCCAAGTCCCCTCCCACGTTTGCCCCACCAGCTACTTCTGGGACACTCGGGCTAGTAGGTAACCCTGGCCAGCACGGCAGCCTGCTCTTGAGCCGACTTATTGGTATCGGCCTTAGCGTTGTTCACAGTGCGATTGCTGCGCTTCTTTTGCGCGTCCTGCTGGTTGCTGGTCTTCTTCACATTGGCTACCTTTTTCGACTGTTGCTGTGCGGGAATGGGGGCGGGCGGAGTTTCAAAGAAGTCGGGCGAGACTTCCTGCTGGGCAAGAGCGGAAACACTCAGGATGGCGGTCATCGTGGCAGTCAGCAACATCGTCTTCGTCATCGTCGTCAGGGATTTCATATTCCACCTCATTTTTGAATATCCCCTGTTGGGGAGATGCCCTGACTAATGCAAGCCCCGTGCCAAGCGGAAATCAAATTCGACTCAAATCGTCGGCCGCGATGGAATTGTCGTGTTTACAGTAAGTTGGAACGAATCACTGAGGTACTTCTCGGGTAGGTTGGGAACTTGGTTTTCCAGTGGGTGTAGCCATCTGGATAGAAAGCGCTATCCGAATGGATAGCTGCGGACAAGGGAATCAGACCACTCGAACGGAAAAGCCAAAGTTGGGGCGCAGCGGGCGAGGAGGTACACTACCCCGCCGGATGCAGCGGCTCAAAATTTGCACCATCTGTAATTACTCCTTCCTTTGGGAGAAGCGACGATGTTCCGAAGATATAAAGAGATTTTCTACGGACTCGTTTTTGGATTTGGAGCGGCCATCATTGACACGCTGATGGATGCGCGCCAAGAGGGCCTCAGCTTTGCTGGCGAAATGGCCCAGCATCCAGTGATGATGTTTTATCGCATCTGCTTTGTTCTGTTTGGTTTGCTTTTGGGCTGGCTGCTTTGGCGGGACAGCAAGCGGGTACGCGACTTTCGGGAACTATCGGAAACGATGGCGCAGCTTCGTCAGCAACTAGGAAAAAATGCTTTCCTGATGCAGACGAAGCTGCAGCTCCTATTGACGCGAGATGACTTACATATTCCGCAGGAAGCCCAGGAACTCATTCGGTTGGTCTATCAAAGCTCGCAGGAACTGCAGGGAGCGCTGAGAGATACTCCATTGTCCGAAAGCTGAAAAGTTGCGGCTCTACGGAGGCGCCTGGTTGCTGCTGCGAGCCGATCGTCCTTCCTCTGACCCCTGTACTCGATTTGCTTCAACAAGAAAGCCGCCCGATGGGCGGCTTTCTCGTTTCTCAAATTAACCATGGTTAGCCGGTAGTTTTAGCGCCGCCGCAGGAGCAGACACCTTTACCGCTTCCCAGGAATTGAACGAAGGAGCACGCCTGACCCAAGAACGAGAGTTCGTCCTGCTGCAGGGGCGCGACCAGGAACTCATCCTCGGTGGTAACCAGATTGGTCCCGCCGGGCCATTGCAAGTGGGTTGCCCAGGCGCGGATATCCGGCACGGGCACAGGGCTGGTGGCATCGCAGTTTGCCTGATTGTCAGAAACGATTTTGATTACGCCATCGGTTGGCGGCGGCCAGCCCTGTAGCGGGTTATGTGTCAGGTCATTATTGACTGACAGGATCAGCAGGGCATTCGCCGAAAACTTGCAGGCGCAGCACTCGGCCATTTCCTGGTTGGCATCGAAAACGTAGATGTCGGCGCAAATATTTCCGTGGGTTCCGCTGAGGGGAGATCCTTGCTCACCGGGGTTGACGATGCGGACAGTTTGATCCAGCGGTGCTGTACCATGACCGCGGTTAGAGTAGTAGCTGACCCAGTACACGTCATTGAGCTGCGCCATGACCAACGACGAACAGGCAAGCAGCAACAGGATTAGTGCTGCTATGGAAATAGCTCTTCGCATTCCGCAACCTCCTTGCTTATCCGGCCATGCGAGCGTCGGAAAGCGCGCAAAAAAAACCTTGGGCAAAGGCTAGTCCTAACGTCTTACTTTGGTAATTCTGCAGAGGGACTAACCCGGCTGGCTAGTCAAGATGGTCAATCTCGGTTGAAAGAAATTCGGTCGGGGAGTGGGACATGGTTGTTCCGCTCGAGTATGCCGTACACGTTCCGCTCGAACACGGTCCGCTCGACATCGTTCTTAAGACCGGTCAATCTCCAATATCAGGATTGCCAATAGTTTTCGTGCAATCTTGCCGAGGCTGCGGCATAATTTCCGCCCTCGCAGGAGGCGGCTATGAACTACAACATCACTCCGCAGGTTGTGATGGACACTCTCACCCGGGTGGGACTGAAGATCCTGGGTGCTATAGCCCTCTTTATCATCGGCCGCTGGCTGATCAGGCTCGCGCTGGCACTGACTACAAAGGCTCTTAACCGGCAGCGCCTCGATGCGACCATCGTGCGTTATATCAGTTCTGCTCTCGGGATAATCCTGAATGTGGTTCTGATCGTAGCCCTGCTCGGGTTCTTCGGAGTGGAAACCACCACGTTTGCCGCGTTGCTGGCCGGGGTTGGAATTGCCATTGGCGCGGCCTGGAGCGGGCTGCTGGCGAATTTCGCGGCGGGTGTATTCCTGGTGGTGTTGCGTCCATTCAAGGTGGGAGACTTCGTTTCCGCCGGCGGCGTCACCGGGACCATCGAATCTGTTGGATTGTTCGGAACCACCATGAACACTCCCGACAACGTGCTGACGATTGTGGGCAACAACAAGATTCTGTCCGACAACATTCAAAACTTTTCGTCGAATGCATTTCGGCGAGTGGATCTGCTGGCGCAGATTGGGCATGGTGTGGATCACGGGAAGGCCATCAGACTTTTGAAAACTGGTCTAGCCAAGATTCCCAACGTGCTGCAACAGCCCGCACCAGACGTGGACATTCTGCAATTCACGCCTGCCGGCCCGGTTCTGGCGGTACGCCCATATTGCAACAATCAGCACTACTGGCAGGTTTATTTCGACGCAAACCGGCTGATCCGCGAATCGTTCACCGAAGCCGGATATCCGGTGCCGGAGCAACACTACGTGGTTCGTAGTGAAAGGGAACCGATCGCGTCCGCAATCAGCGCCCCGGCTGCTTGATGCGGGCAAGTCAGACCTGCTTGAGAAATATTGTTGCTGCTTGGCAACAAGAACCGGAAAACAGTAATCCATCGAGGAGGATCAGGACTGCACCGTGATGGAGTGACCCTATCCGTCGCTTGGCCGAATTCGCATACGCTCCCGGGCGAATGCTTCTCGTCTTGGCGCTTTTGTCCAGTGTCGCGATAGCGGCCGTCAGCCACAAAAAGGTACTGAAGCGCATCGTCGCGCCCCTCCGTTCCAATCCTTTTCTGCAAAAGCGTGTGGTGCCGTGTCATCTCGGCGCGTCGAGTTGTAAAGCTTTTGACGGCGTGCGAGCGGAAACATTGATATTGGAACCTGAAAGGGTGCCCATAATCGAGGACCCCTCGCGAATCGTGACCATGCAGGTTCGAGCGTTACACAGGGCCCCCTTCGCGCATCATTGGATAGAGATCGAAACTTCAACGGGCAAAGTAACGCTTGGCTTCGGCCCCGCAACCTTGCCATTCATCGACGCGGGGCAGATCTCTCTGCAGGACAGCTATGGCAATATCGAGCGGATTTCGGGAATGCACCCTCTCCCCGTCCTGGGTATGCCACCGCTAAATTATCGCTATGCGAAGGCGCCTGGTGAGGGGCACCCGTCAGGAAAACCGATCCGTCTTAGTCTGGCGAAGGCAGACACGCTGGTCGAGAGAGTGGGCCATGCACGCTTCGTAGGGCCATACATTCCGATTTTCCATGACTGTCGAACGTTCGTGTGTGCAGTGCAAGCGGCTGCACAGGGACGCTCTTCCGTGCCATGCTATTTGCTGCTCAAAGGGTACTGGTGAGCATTCCGGAAATCTTCATGTTCGACCTCACCGTGGAGCAGGTGAACTGGATGGTGCGAAAGGGGGGACTCGAACCCCCACGGGTTTCCCCGCCAGATCCTAAGTCTGGTGCGTCTGCCAATTCCGCCACTTTCGCATGGGCATGTCCTATAAGTTACCTCATCCATCTCGAACGCACTAGCGGTCGCTACATTGGCC
>Ga0187776_10000080_pt1 | contig 47130 bp, 65 predicted proteins | sample 0216_BV02_MP12_2_FD_132426 | JGI IMG/M metagenome (GOLD analysis project Ga0187776, IMG submission 132426) | Tropical peat soil microbial communities from peatlands in Department of Meta, Colombia - 0216_BV02_MP12_20_MG | ecosystem: Environmental > Terrestrial > Soil > Wetlands > Peat | place...
TACGGGGCTTCATTTGGAAGCGCTGGTATTGTTTATCAAGCTGGAACTGTAGGACCTGCTACTTTCGAAAATAACTACTTTAACTATAAAGACAGCGGTATATACTTCGCAGGTCTAGCAGTATCTTATGCATTCAACAATGATTATTTTTCTGGAGATAGTGGAACTAATAATTTCAGTAAGGCTATTTATGGTAATTGTTATAACTGCGGAACTACTGGAGGTAGAATATACGCAAATAACATAGCACTAGATATCAGTGGCGAATCTTGGTATTTTGATCATACCGATATTGAGTTTAATGATATTGTATTTCGAACTGGTACGATGTATCAAATGACTGTATCCAAATGTCATTTTGAAACCTTTGGAAACCTATTCACTAATGCCATAGTTCTGCCTACGATAATTAGAGCCTCATCTACTCCTTGGACCGATAACGGCGGTAATGGTACAGGCTGGAATGGGCGGATAATATTTGAAGATAATCTAATAAATCCGGGCCCAAATGGAACGGTTAACGGAATAGGGGCGCCATTATTTGTTATAAAGTCTCAAGCATCCATGTCAGGTCAGCTTGTTTTGCAAGGAAATGGTATAACATACAGCGGAACAAATCCATCAAAATTTGAAACTGTATCTTCTAGTTTTAATTACACAAATGCAGCGTCCTTAGTTTCTGGGGTGCAAGTATTTAATTACGATGTTAACATCACAATCCCTACCATTCCTGCCGATTCGTTTACTTCTTGGGCGGATTTTTCGAATGGAATAGTAATTTTGGGGGGAAGAGGAAATAGCATAACTTCAACTTCTTTAGTCGCAAATGGACAAAATGTTCGAGGAGTACAAATACAGCAATCCTCTAATATTGGTGGTACTGCATTAGCAGCTGGCGCTTGTGCAAGCGGAACAGTTACTTTTTCGGGCGTAAACAGGAATTGGATTATTTCCGTATCTCCTGTATTTTACGATCCTGGTGGTAATTTTAGTATTAGAGCTTCTCTTAATGGAGACGGTCCAACCGCAACAGTTTATGTATGCGCTATTACAGCTGGTACTCCTGGTGCACAGCAATATAACGTAATGGCAACTAATTATCAATAATGCGTATTATTGATAATATTCATGTAGTCATGAACGATGCAGCTGTTAAGGAGAGCTGAGGAGCGAGAGTAAGGAAATGGGGAGGATAAATGCCAAAAGCTCAAGGAATTTATCGACAGGAATGGAGAACGTGCGATAGGTGCGGTTTTCTACATCCAATCTTTTGGCTGCGGAGGCAGAAGGGTCTTCTACTGTGCGGCTGCCACGGTTGCCTTGATGACCTTTCAATTGAATACCGCCCCAAAATGATTAGTGACGTTCTCTCTCAACCAGGCGAAGGTCAATCTGAAAAGCCGGATCTCTATAGGGATCCCGGAGAAAATGTGGTGTTCTAATGGCGACTATAGGGGATAGGGTTTCTCGTGTTGCGTTTAAGTTAGGAAATAGGCAGGATCTCTTGGTACCTATTGATGGAGGCAGTGGTCCCTCAAGGCTCGATCTTTGGTTAACAGATGCCTATATCTCTTTAGGTTTCGGAGTAACTTTTCCCGAATCCGAAGTCTCGATGAACTTTTTAACGGTGGCTGGAAGTAGCCAATATGCCAGACCCGATGACGTAAGAGCTATTAAATCTTTGACGGGCTATAAGAGTGATGGCACTGTTCTTACTATCGAGACCAAGGATATAGGGTATCTTCGTAGATACCAAAATGAACAAGTGATGAACAACCCCCCAAAAAGTACTCCCGCTATCTGGGCAGAGTTTGGAAGTTATTTATACTTCAGCCCTGTTCCTAACGATGCGTATAGCATTTTTGTAGACTACTGGCAGAAGCCTATTGTAGATCAAACCTCACAAGCTTCGATTGAATCCACGAACCTTCAACTACCTGACGACTGGCTTGAGGTGTTGGATTACGAAGCCACTATGAGAGGTCATGCAGAGCTGCAGGAACCCGATAAATCAATGGCGTTGCAACAGTTGCTTTATGGGGCTACAGATGCTTCTGGACGCTATAGCCCAGGCCTTATACAAAATCTCATGAACCGTCGCCAAGCTTCAACTCCGTATAAGGATTGGGGTTTGCAACCAAAGGTTAACGCAATTCGTCCATATGGAGGTAAAAGCTAAATGAAATATCTTCCCCTAATTTGTTTTATTTTAGCTTCTATAACTTGTGAAGCTACTACGTTAACTGGCACTATAAGCGATGCTGATGGAACTCTTTGGCCTAATACTATTTATATATTGCAATTTGTTCCCAGTTCAGGCGCTGTATTTGTTAGCGGAGGTAATACTTTTCCTTTTACAATTAAAGGCATATCAGACAGTTCGGGAAATATAAATGCAACGGTACCTGGTTTAGATACAATATCTCCTGCAGGCGGTTCATGGTCAATAAGCTTATGTCCTCCAATATCTAGTGAATGTCAAACAATTGAGGGAGCCCCAATTACAGGAACTGCAGTAGATTTAAGCTCCTTTATCTCTTTACATCTTAAGGGGCCTCGAATTCCTGCTAGTTATAACACTAAAGCTTTTACTGATGCAGAGATAATTGGCATTTCCGGTGGAGAAAGTTATTGGAATGTGGTTTCAAATACTTGCCGCCAATATAATGGCAGTATATGGAATCCCTGTATAGGTACTGGGGCTTCTACTTCAGCTAATAATACCTTTACAGGATCTAATTCTTTTACTCTTCAAAATAATATTTATTCTCCTCTCGGAGGCCCTTCTACCTGTTCGTATCAAATCCATTTTGGCGGGACCCTCAATACCTATAATGGAACCACTCAGGGTGAGTGCGCTTGGCTGGCATCAGTTAAGGCGGCGGATTCGAATAATTTAATGTATGAATTCACTCCTCCTCCGGGATATACGATGACGGTAGATTCTAACTGCCTGATTGAACCCGACAACGGCTTCGTTAATATCCAAGGGCATGGATCTCATAATTACAAAGGATCGTATATAAAGAATGTCGGTTGTGTTGGACCGCTTATTCAATTCAGTCCAAATAACTTCCCTTGGGGGTGGTATATAAAGAACGTGGCGCTTGATGGAAATAATCTCTCTCCACAAGCTATAAACAGTCAAGCCAATCTTCAGGGAGTCGTGGAAGATGTGGAACTTGAGAATTTTGATGGGGGCTCGGATGGAGTGGTTAAGTCTAGCAATAGCTATGAGCTTTCTTTTAATCGGGTGAAAATTCAGGGATCGTATTTAAATAATCTGACTGTGGCGACGGTTACCTGTACGAGTGATGGGTCGGGAAATTTAGCAGGAGCCTGCACAGTGTCGTCAGGCGGGTCGAATTACACTAGCAATGCACATATGGTTGCCTTTCTTCAGGGAGCGCCTGCAGCGACTTCTAGTAATCCCTGCACAACCATGCCGACCTTTACAATCACCGGGACGACAACCGTAACAGGAGTCACGGCCTCTGGTGGATCTGGATGCGGTATCAGCACGACGTATTCAGTTCTTGTGTTCGATATGCCTACTAATCCCTACGCTATGAATCTCAGTTCTACAGATTACGTAGCTAAAGACATTCGCATCGGAGGAGTCGGAAGAATAGCGGCAGTGAATGTGACTGGAGGCGATGCTACGTTTGAGAATCTCCATGCTTACTATGTTCCGGAGATGACACTCAATTCCTCTAATTTGGTGTTAACCAATCCTCGTTATGACTCCATATTTCTCCACGGATCGGAGTTTAATTCCGGAGCGGGAACAATTGTCGATTCTCCATTTTTCGTTTGGTCTTCAGCTCTAGGTCTAACCTATCCATTCGTTAATCCATTCTTGTTCGATTCAGCTTCTCATAATGTTAGAATCGATAAGCCTCTCTGTGCAGGGCAGATAAATCCGACAGGTTATTACCACTTCCTCACATCGGCGGGAGTTCAGAATGGCCCTCCCAGCGACACTGTGATAAACGGAAATATGTCTTGTGACGTAGCACAAGTACCAAACAGAGATTATCTTAACAATTCGATATCGTCGTTCCTTATTCTTGAACCTCAGATGCCAGCTACAGCTGCAAGCAATAATCAGGATTCTCCGAGACTTTACCTTAAGTCGTATCATTTCGACAGCGCCACGAATTACACGCATCAGTGGTATCTTCAAGTAAACCGATTTAATTCGGCTGGATTTGTGTGCGTAGCGCGAACTGGGGGAGATCCAAACAGTACATGCTCCTTTTCGTTTGACGACGGCACTGCAAACACAAATCTATCTGTTCAGATCCCCACTTTGATGACTAAAGGAGTCCAGACCGTATCAGGATGCACCCTTTCGGCTAATACAGGTGGAGGCTTTGCTGGTCAATTTACAGCAGGTGCATTATCCTGCACGGTAACTATTACACCTGGCACGACTGCAGCTCACGGGTGGTCATGCTGGGCTAACGATATGACGACTCCGGCCAATCTGTTCAAACAGTCGGCAACCTCTACAACGACCGCGACAATCACCGGTACGGCCGTTTTAAATGATGTGATCAATTACGGCTGTATCGGGTATTAGTGCTCTTGCCTACTAGGCAGGTTTCTTTTGCGACGGTAAACGGTATTATAACTCATTGTTAGGTGGATATTATGCTAACACTACAACAAGCTTATGATTACACTTCCGGGATGGAAGGAAAAGAACTCTGGGCGTATTTCGATACCAAAGGGTTTAAGACGGTAGGGGTTGGCTGTAATATGGATGCCGTTGGATGTAAGGATTTATTCAAAGCTCTTGGTATTGATTATGTGAAGGTGTATAATAAAGTCATCCCTCTTACTGAAGAGCAATCGATGAATTTATTCAAGGCGACCTTTGACGATCGTATGAGCAAACTACCGAAGGTGGTAGTTAACTTCTCCGAGCTCTCCGACAACCGCCAACTTGCTCTCTTTGACCTTAGCATGGCAGGAATGAAAGTCGTATCTCAATTCCACGACATGCTCATTGCAATCCGCATAGAGGATTGGAACGCTGCGGCCTACCATCTCCTTGATAGTAAATGGGCTAAGGATGTTAAATCACATCGCGCCAACTCTGACGCAGAATTGCTGAGGAAGGGATGAATAAGAGGTACATGGTCCCCGGACCCTTTCACGGCATTGTGAGTGATCTACCTTCAGCCTCAGATAGGCAAGCTTTTGATGATTGCTTGAATTTACTGTGCAGGAAAGGGAGATTAATTTCTCGCCCTAACTTAAACAACAACATTAGCCTATCTCCTGATGGAACTCCTATTTTAGGTTTACGTTCCTTTCAAGATGCTAATGGACACTATCACACCTGTGCAATGACAGCGACTCAGGTTTATGATTTAGTTACTCATATATTACCTCCACACTTTACTTGGTCAATAGAAACTAATACCGTAGGGAGTTTAGGTACTAGAACCAATTTACCTTACTCTATCCTCAACGTTAACAATCGTTTATACGTTGCCAACGCTTCCGGCTTTCTATTTTACATTGAGGGCTCAGGTACCCTTAACATTTCAGGCGATACTCCTGGAAGTCCTCTCTTTTTAACTAGCAACGCGAGCCATCTTATTGGGGCAGCGTGGTATGAAATAACTGCAAGCGGGAACAATAAAAACTTTTACGGAAATAAAGTTAGATGGTCGGATGTAGGTAACTTTGATTCTTGGGCTATAAGTGCTAGTAGTACTGCAGGTGTAGCATATATTCAAGAAACTCCTGATACTATTACGGGTCTCACAAATCTTAATACTTATACCTACATCACGCGCTCTAACGGTTTTAGTGTAATGTATCCTACAGGAGTTTCTACTAAACCCTTTATGATTGAGCCACTTTCGGTGTCACTTGAGGGAGCAGGTAACTATTACCCTTATAGCTTAGATAGTAACGGTAATTATTTCTGTTGTATAGCGCAACACGAAATCCTAATGTTTGATGGTACAAATTGGAATCCTTTAGGATTTAAGAAGGCTAAAAGTTCTATATTTAAAGATATCAACTTAGCTACTGGCCCTATAAGCGGAAAATGTATAACTACCTTTAATGAAACCTTTGACTTTGAATCTTATTGGTTGACTATTCCAGGGCCCAATGTAACCTGGATTTATGGAGTGGAAGAAGGTAATTGGACTCGTATCAATAGCAGTTTAGGGGCGTTGACATCTTTAGCTCACGTATATTTGAGGTAAAATATGCCAGTATTTTATGGAGTGGTGTTAGTAACTTCGGCGGTAGATTTTAGTAAAAATCCCGCTACACAAAGCCAGAGTCTAAACCTATACATAGATTCTTCTGCCACTTCTAATGTCGTTGTTACAGCGGCGGTATTTACAGGCCCTTTTTCCACTTCTACCCCGTTACCTTTATCTATAGCTCCAGGTAATATTGGAACCATATCTATAGATAAAAGTGCTACTACGGGAGCTGGAAGTTTACAATTAACTGCAACGGTTAACGGAGTAGCGGGATTACAAATTCCTGTACAATTAGGGGCTCCTATGATAGCGGTGGTGCCTGCTGATACTCAAGCCTGTTACTTGGTAACTTCCGCTATTCAAATGGGTTTGGTTAACATAAGCGCCCTTTCTGGAGGCACTTTTTCCCAAACCTGGACCCTTGTAAATAACTCTGCTAGCTCTTTAACTATTGATGTGGTAAATATTTCTAATGGTTGGGCAACTTCTGATATGTATATAGGATATTCAGTTGCTCCGGGTCAAACGGGAACCTTTAATATGACCTGTCAATTCCCCTCAGTAGGTTTTCAAGACGGTTCAGGAAATTCTATAAACTCTCAGGTGTTTAATTTAATAGGACATGTTGGTAGTAGCAGCAGTTACCTATCATTTACCGGATATCTTACTTATAAAGGTATTTTATTCGTTTCGGCAAATAATTTAACCGGCACTGAAAAACGTTTGGTAACTTATGTAGGTACTAATTTAAACTTCTTTGATTCAGATACCCTTTCATGTGAGGAGCCTCAATCAATAACACGTCAATTTGATTTTGAGCTTCCGGGATTTGAAACTCATATAGGAAGATTTTACACCAGGCTAGAAAACGTGGGTAATGTTTCAATTCAAGTTGGGTTAACTACCTCTAACGGAGATAATAGATCCGCTACAAGAAACATAGGCACCACGGTTCCCTGGAAGGTAGCTTCCTCAAAGTTGCAGGGATTTTTATGGGACTTGGAAGCAAATGGAGAGTTAAGTGTGCTTACTATAAACATTCCAGCTAACTCCGGTCCCTTAAGCCTCACAATGTTTGGATTCCACTTTGTTGAAAGGGGTGAAATTTATGAAGGCTCCTAATCAACCTTATGGGTATTCAGTGGGGGAAAAGACCTCTCTTTCCACTTTTAATAACTACATCAGAAACTATATCTACCAACCCCTAGCTAAATACATCAACTCCATAAGCTTTGGGAGTGTAGATAATACAGGAAATAATCAAGATGCGGGTAATATAGATGGGCAGTGGGTAGTGGTTAACTTCATTTCAGCTAACACAGACACTGCTGTAACTCATAACCTTAACCGTATCCCTTCAGGATACCTTATCATGGCTGCCAATGCAGCTACTTCTATATACACAGGAGATAGTACATGGACATCATCAACAATTTATCTGAGGAGCAGTACTGCGAACGTCAACGTAAAGCTGCTGCTGGTTTAGGGTTTAAATTAATAACCCCTATCAACATGGACGATTATCCCGCAGAAAGATTTAACAAACTGTGGCCCCTGCTCGATTCACAAGAATATATGTTCGATGACTTCAGTAAGGGCAATCTGCAGGGCTTTGTTGAAGGGATGATTAAACCCTTTACCTTTAACTTTGAACTGGGCAATCTGCAAGGTTGGGCTACTTTGCGTAACGCGTTTGAAGGCTCTAGTACTGAACTCCATTACGCTATCTGGGATAAAGCGTTCAACGTTACTTCTACCGTAGCCGCAGGTAGAGAAATATGTGACTTCGCGTTTCAAAAGGTAGGAGTTCACAGAATCACGGGGCTGATCCCCCAACATAACAAAACTGCACAAAAACTCGCAACCCTAATGGGTTTTAGATTTGAAGGAGAGATGAAACAAGCCTTCAAACAAAACAACAAATACCAAGGCCTCTGCATTTGGGGTTTTACGGTAGATGAATGGGCGAGGAGGTATAATGTCCGGCGGATCAACCACAACCACAACTAATCAGGTTAGCGCCACTAATACCTCATTAAACAATCTTTTCACTCAATTGTTTGGGGGTAATGCGGGTGGAGCTTCAACAGCAATGGGGTATCTCACCAATCTAATGTCGGGGAAAGGAGGTGTTGATACAACTGCTCTACAGCAGATTAATACAACAGCCGCACAAACCAACATCCAAAGTGGGGCGGCAAGCATTAAAGAAGCTTTTGGAAGTAGTGGGATGGCTTCTTCTTCTGACCTTGCAAAATCCCTCGGAAGCTATTATAATCAAGCATATTCCACTTTACAGCAGGAAAATGCTCAAATAGGGTTGCAAGGCCAAGAATTTAATACACAGGCTGGAATGCAGTCGGCTAATGCTATTATGAATATGTTTAGTCAAGCAGCTAATCAGTATTACACTAGTCAATCTAAACAACAAACCTCTAGCCCTTGGTACAGTAATGTAATGAGTGGGATTATGGGGGGACTTGGTATTGTGAATAGTTTAGGCGATATAAGTGCTGGTGGCGGTATAACCGGAAGTCTTTCAGGGCTTTGGGCATAAGGAGGAAAATATGCCAGTAGATGATCCGAATATTTTTGTAAACATCCCGCAGCAGAGCCCACAACCCTCCATCGCCCAATCTACTGGAATTGGAGAGGCGTTGCAGAGGTTTAGCCAGCAATTGATTAATTATCATGCTGTGCGCCAAAACCAAGCCGCAGCAGAGTTACAGAGAAATCTTTCCGCGGCGAATATGGGATTTCCTGTTGATCCTTCCCATGTGGAGAAGTTGATGAAGAGAGCTGGAATTAGGATCAATGCAGATTCCGCTCAAGCTACGTTACAAACTCAGCAACAAGCTAAAAATGGAACTTTAGGGCAGCCTCAAGTGGCTCAATCTCAAGGTAATGCATTAGCGTTTCCACAAGCGCAACAACAGCAAGCTCCTACTGATATCAAGGGGCAAAAAGCTCATATTGTTGATACCATTATTCAGCGTGCGGTGAGTGCTGCCAAAGCCCGAAACGATAGCCAGGAAACCCAAGCTAGGCTTGTTTCCGAAACTGCAGCGTTGAAGGAAAAGGCCCTTAACGGGGATAAACAAGCTTTGGGGCAGTTGCAGAGAATGGGAGATATTCCCTTCGACCTGAAGCAAGAGCAATGGGCATCTGCCACCGACGCCCAACGATCCGCGATGGTGGATATTGCAGCGGGGCATGAAAGTCAAGCAGAAATGATGCGAAGAGCAACTGGGTTAACCGACACTTTGATTTCAAGTGGAAGGCTCACAGACCCCGAAATGGCTTCGAGAGCTGGGAGAATTCTTGCAGAAGGAGGCCAGCTTCCACCTGATATCCGAGGGGCTATGAAACCCTTTACAATGGGAGAATTAGTTGACCAGGCTAAGTTATCTAATGAACTCGTCGCCGCTGGGGTACCTACAGGGCAGTTGGGAAGAGTAATGGCTGCAGCAGAAACAGGGGGAATTGCCAATGCTCTACCCTCAGGTCTCAAACCTATTGTTCTGCAGGAACTTGATTTGCGGAGACAGGAAATGGGGCTTCAGTCAGCGCGCCTTGGTATCGAAGCCGGTCAACTAAAACTGCAACAGGAAGAAATGGGCGTACGTTACCAAATGGCTCAAACCGCAGCGAGGAAACTTGACATCGCCGCAGAACAAGAAGCCAATAAATCTCTACTCCAGGAACTCAACGGTCTTGTAGCGGCGAAGAAAGCGGGAGCCGATATCCCCAAAGAAGTAATCGATGGGTATATGGGGAAGATAGCTAAAATGGCTAACCTCACTCCAGTGGAGGCAAAACATTGGTGGCAATATGTTACGGGGGGAAGTTATACCTCTTACCAACCTATCGCGGATATGGATTTAGCAAAAGCAACAGCAGGCGGTACTCAAATAACTCCTCAAGGTGGAAAAAAGACTACCGCTGGAGATGTAATAAAAAAGTTTACCAACGCTCTACCCGTAGTAAAGGCTGGAAAAGCTCTTTATAGCGGAGCTAGAAAGGAAGTTGAACAGTCAATTGAGGAGAGTAAAGACTAATGCCTGATCAACCTCAAATTCGACCCTTCAACGATATCGCGCGAGATTTCGATCCTATGATGCCTCAGGATCAATACGACGAACTACGGACACATTATTTTAACAACTTTGTAGCACCACGCGTCTCAAAAAACGCGGATGTACTTGCAACCAGGAAAGAATTCTTTAAACAAACGGAACGTGCACCTCTCCTCACCCCAGGTGCACGAGTCCTTCTGCCTGTGGTTACTACGGCTGCAGAAACGATAGCTTCTGTAGGACATCCTCTGCGCCAGATTGGAGGTGATTATGTTGCCAAGCCAATACAAGATGTTGCTGATACTCTTGCGCAAGCAGGCAAGCGGGATGGTGTGGTTGGTACTAGTATGGGTTACGGTATTGGTAATTTGGCTGGCCAAGGGCTCGATATTGCTGCTGCGTATGCTGCTGCGGGTCCATTAGCTTCACAGATTAGTAAAGCGGCTAAGGGCTTAGAGCTCCTACAAACAGCCACTAAAGGGGGCTTGGCTTTTGGAGGGTATGAGGCAGCGAATGCGGAGAAAGGAAATAGATTCTCCGCATTCCTCAAAGGTGCTGCAATTGGTGCAGGAGGAGATGTTGCGGTTGAGGGTTTAGTTAAACTAGCTTCAAAGGGCGCCGCAGCGAAAGCAGATGAGGTGTTAAAGGAGGCCCTTAATCTCGATCATCCAAAGGTAGTTAATCCAGAGTTCGATGAAAAGGTTGCTCAGCAAATTCCCAAGGCCCAAGAAACCTCACGTAAGGCTGGAATGCCAATGGTTGTGAAGACGGATTCGAGTGTCAAGGGAATACGGGTAATGATGTCAGATGAAAAAGGGAGACCTGTAACCTTTGCCCCGAAAAAGGAAGCTGAAATTCTAACCCTCGACCAAATCCACGAGGTGTTGCAGTCAGGAGGTTCGATTGATGGGATTGTAGCTCACCCTGATGAAGCTGGTTGGCTTAACCGCTTTCTTGGAATGTCTCAACGGTATACCGAAGCTAAAGCGAGAAGGATTCCAACCGCTGAAGGTAAAGCGGAACAGGTAGCTCAGAAGATGCAGGAAGATGGTGTGTTAGCCCAACCTGCGGGGCCTTCAGCCATTGTGGTACATGAACCAAAGTGGGAAACTCCGAAGCCTGAAACAATTCAACGTACTCTGGAATCGTTTGAAAGACCAGATGGAACTAAGTTATCAAAGGGAGAGATCCTCGATGCAACTCGGCGTGTAAATGCAATATTGCAGGAAAAGGGAGGAGATAGAGGAGTTAAGATGAATCTTGCTAAGTTAGCAGGCCTCCCTATTGAAAGGTTTATCCCTGAAGAATGGCATGATTATAAAGCAGAGTTCGAACAACGCGCTGCTTCAGCTTTAAAGACTGAAGGAACCAAAGCTGTAGACGAAGGGGCTCAAGATGAAGCTATACGCAAGTGGCTTGATTCAAGAGGACTTAAACCTGAAGAGGTCGATCTCGATCTTATCAAACAGGTAGGTATCAATGAAGTTCAAAGAGCTGAACAAGTAATCGAAGCTTCTAAAGGGGTTGAGAATCCAGGTCTCTTTGAAGGAGCCGCAGGCGTTGGAGCTGAAAGAGAAGGTGTTACACCTAGTCGAGGCATTAGTATTCTCTCTGAAAAAGAACTCAAACAGTCTGAAAAAGATCTTTATAGTGGCCCCCGTGGAGCTAAAATGACTCCTACTTCCCCCGAAGAAAGATCTCAACAAATTTTGGATTATAAGAGGCAGGTGGTTGACCTTCTTAATCAAATGCGCAACAATCACGCTAGAGCTTGGATATATCAACTTGCGCGTGAAGGAGAACCTTCTGCTATTGAATGGTTAAATAAACATGTGGTTAAAGAAATGCCGGATCTCCTTGATAGAATTCCTCTAACAGAAGCCCAGCCCTTAATTGAAAAAATCACCGAAATGGCCGGACGTACTCAAGTTAAGGTCAACAAAGAAATGATGCAGAAGATTCTTCCAGGAGCCGGTGCTTTCTTCTATCCAGGGGACTATAAAAACATTCTTAAGGAAGTGGGGATTAAGGTAGAAGATATAGGGGTAGCTAAAGAAGGGTCCCCTTCAATATTTTATCAAGGAAGAGGGGGAGAAGGATTCTCAGCTGCGTTACCAACTCGTAGTCACGCCTACCACGAAAATCTACACCTCCATGTATACGGTATCGATCCAGAATACTTCAATACGGCAGAATTTGCTACGAGGTTGGGTAAAGTTGGAAAATCGATGCAAACTATGCGGAGTATCTCAGAGGGGTTGAAAAATTGGGCGTATCCTGATTATCCAGCCGGTACTGTAATGGAAGAGGCTTTCGTCCATGCTGCTACCGCTATCCGCACTGGTGATGCTGAGTGGTTAGCGCAAATGGCGCATTGGGATACTTCGGTAGAAGATGTTACTAAAATGGTTCATGATACCTCCTACAACCTTCTCAACGCCTCCCGTAGAGCAGTGGATGATATGGGGATCCGAGTGGCAGCTCGAAGAATGGAGGATTTAGTTAGGAGAACATCAACTAACGTATCGCATTCCTTAATGGAGGAAGCCAATAATCTTCATCACACCGTATTTCAGGAACTTACCTCTACCGATCAAGAAGTATGGAAGATAATGGCTCAAGATGGTACGACGCAGATCGCCAACGATCTTAGAGAGGTGCATGATTGGTTAGAGAAGCAGGCTAAGGGTACTGATATGATCCCTTCAGCTTCAATTGATATGGAGCTGAGAGGGGTCAGGGGCCCCTTTATCGCTGAGGGACTCAAAGCTTCTAATGAGCCTCCGATGCCTAATATCGCACCTACGGATGATATGAAGTTTACGGGATGGTCTACTCTCTCCTCCTTCTGGCGTCCGATGACAGATTGGATGGCAACAGTAGATAGGAAGTTTAATGAAGCATATAAAGGCAAGTATAAAATCCCTCTTTATGAAACTTACAAAAATGTAGATAATGCATTTCGTGATGGGCAAGAATGGTTGAAATTAAGGCATGATCAAGCTGCGGAGTTTCTAAAGGGGGTTGACTCTAAAAAGTTACACGACTACTTCGAAATGCTAACTGTGGACCCCAAATACTGGGATAATTTCGGGAAGAAATTAAAGATGGATGAAAAGGATATGGAGAATATTCAAAAGGCGGATAAATGGTTCCGTGATCTCCAATCCGAATCTAATATCGGTATCTTTAATTACCTGCGCAATGATCTAGGGAGGTTGAGGAACTTTAACTTCGACACCCAATTTGTATGGAGGAATCTTGATTCCAGTGAGCATGCTTCTTTCTTTCATCGAGGGATATTAAACGGAAGCTTTGAGCCCAAGGATAATCATCTTGGACGTTTTGCGGACTACGTTATGCGGGGAACTTTTAACAAAATCTACATGGATGCCCCGCTCCGAGAGTTAGAAAAATTAAAGGATCTCAAAGCGGAAGATGGGAGGTATGTACTCGGTACGATAAAAGCTCCCATTGAAAACTACATTAATTACATGAAAGGGATCCCTGATATCACCCAACGGGCTATGATGAAAACGGTTGGAGATTTTCAGAGATTCTTAGGGGATAAGTTTAAAGAACTTAATAAGCACTTACCGAAACAATTCCAACTCCCCGAGGAGTTTAATTATCCAGGTCAAGCTGTTAATAAGCTAATGGGTCTTTCTTATGTGGCAGGTCTTGGCCTTCGAGCTTCCATCCCAATCCGTGACGCGTTACAGGTCCTTACTACGGCATTACCTGTTTTGGGACCTAAGAAAATGTTCGCGGGATTAACAAAAGCCTTAACCACAAAGGGGTGGGATTTTGCTCGGGAGCAAGGGGCCCTTCTCTCAAAGACCAATCCTGGAGAACTCTATGGGGATATTTTTAGTGAAATGCCAATGGGGGGTTCTTTAGAGAAGTTAAACAAATACAGCCAAATGCTTCTTTCCCCTTCACGTTGGGGGCATAACATAGCTCGTTGCGCAGCCTTTCATGGAGAGTATGATAGTGCAATGGAAGCGGTTAAGGGGTTTAGGGAGGGTAAATTAACTTCCCTCGACTTCCTCGAAAACACCTCTCTCTGGAATCTCGATAAACCCATTCAAGCGCGTTATATGAAACTGGCCCTAGATAAAGGTACCCCTATAGAAGGCGTAGCTCGTGATATCGCACTTGATACAGTTGATCATACCTTATGGCCTTACAGGCGAGGAACTCAACCACTTGCTCTCAGAACAGGTATCGGTAGAATCTTTGGTCAGTATGGAGTATGGCCTCTCAATTATCTCGACTTCCTCAAACGGATGGCCGGTAATTATAAGAATCATCCCAAGAAAGCAATGCAAGCTACCGCACTTTGGGTAGCCTCAAATTACGCAGCTACTAAAGCTCTTGGAGGACTTGGAGCAGATGTTGGAAAATGGTTCTGGCTTTCCCCTGCTGGTTACGGAGGCGGGCCCCAGTTGGAATTGGCTCAGTCGTTGTTAAAGGCCCCGGAGGAAACAGAAGAGGGGAGGAAGGCTAGGAAGACTATACTAGAATACCCGTTAAACTTTGTCCCCTCAAGCAATCAGATAAGGCAGATTCTCTCGATCGAAGAGAGAGGGGAACCTTTGTTTAAGAGTGACGGGACACCGGGTCCTGGATTTTTAAGAGCTCTTGGCTTCAAGCCGAAGAAAGAAGAAAATCCCCTTAACAACGATACTATAGATCAAGACATTGAATTCGAACTTGGATTGAGAGGACAACACGGTGGCAATACCAACTATTGATCGAGTGGTGATTAAATTTATCAAGCATGAAACCCAACGCTACCCCACCTGCGGTGACTGGGAGTTATTTGGGAAGAGCTTGATCATTAGCGTGAGTAGGATGGAGGATGTGAGACATATGCTCCTCGTAGCTATCCATGAACTTGAAGAAGCCTTAATCTGCTTTCATCAGGGAGTGACACAGGAGCAGGTCGATGAATTCGATATTCAATTCGAAGCAAAAAGAGAGGAGGGGAATAATGAAGAACCCGGGGGAGATCCGCAAGCCCCATATTACGACGCGCATCAGTTCGCCAGCAGGCACGAAAAAGAGCTTGCCAAGAAGCTTGAAGTTGATTGGGAAACGTACGAAGCAGAAATAAATGCACTGTAAAGGAGATTACTATGTCAATGAAACCACCTATTGATGGTGATACGAAGCCTGGAATAATGGGAACGGTTACCAATCAGAAAGCGGTACCCCAGTTTTCCAACATCCCTAATACCGTAACCACGTTGAAGGAATCAAATAAACAGGTTTCAATTCCCAACCTCGTTACAACACCTGGTAAGTAAGGAGAGTTAAGGTGCCTAACAAATATTTGTTCATTAGTGAGACAGGTGATGGATGCGGACTTGCCATGCACCTCCAACGGTTGGGCCACTCAGTTATGGTGCATATTAGAGAGCGCAAAAGTGCACTTAACTACGATGGTCTTCTCCCTAAGGTAACCAACTGGGAGAAGTTTTTGGATAAGGATACCGTTGTTATATTTGATTCTTCAGGGGGAGGGAAAACGGGAGACCGCCTCCGAGCTAAAGGACAGGCGGTATTCATGGGTTCGGTATTCGCGGATCAGTTGGAACTTGATCGAGATCTTGCGTTCGAGTTTATGAAACAGGTTGGGATCAAGGTGCCCCACAGCGAAGAATTTACCAACTGGGAAGCAGGAAGGCAGTTTGCTAAGAGGCATAAGGGGAGGTTAGTCTTCAAACCAAATGGAGCCCTAGCCAAAGACGATAAAACAAAAAGTTATGTGGCGAGTGATGATGGGGATATGATTGAGATGCTGAATTATTACGAACGCATCGCTTCTAAACCCCCATCATTCGAGCTTCAAGAATTCCACAAGGGCATCGCGGTATCTACTGAAGGTTGGTTCAACGGCCACGAATTTATGAAACCTTTCAACCACACCATCGAGCGAAAGGCGGTGATGAATGATGATCTTGGAGGTTCAGGAGGATGTAGCGGAAATATCGTTTGGGCCTGGCCTTACGGTTCTAATCATGTTATCGAAGATGGAATCGCCCGTATGTCCCCGGTGCTCGAAGAATACGGATATGTCGGCCCCATTGACCTTAACACCATTGTTGCAGAGGATGGGGTGTGGGCCCTCGAATTCACCCCACGATTTGGTTATGATGCGATGCCCACACTGCTGGAGCTTTATACTGGCGATTTCGGAGAATTGCTGGCAAGCTTGGCAAGAGGTGAAAGACCTCGAGAAATGGTACTCAAGAGCGGATTCGGATCGGGACTTCGTATTACAGTTCCCCCTTTTCCCGCAGAGCAGTTTCGTCACGAAGGTGGAGTCCCGGTAAGGGGATTTGATAAAGGGTGGCTTGAACATTGTTATTTCTTTGAGGTAATGATTAATGAACTCGGGTCCCTTGTTACCGCTCCCGCTTACGGTTCCGTAGTCTGCATCACCTCACAAGGCTCAACAATCGAGGATTCGTTTAACTTCCCTTATCACGTAGCGAAGGAGGTTAGGATCCCTAACAAACAATATAGAACCGATCTCATATCATCTCTTGGAATGGATCACGCAAGGTTGATGAGGATGCTTGAGATTAGGAGAAGGGAAGGAGAACATGGCTAATCCTATTGTAGATTTAGTATCAGGGGCATTTGATAGTGCTGCGAAATTGATTGATCAGTTTCACATGTCACCTGAAGAAAAAGCTCAAGCTCAACAAGCAATTGCGGTGGCGGCTCAAGCAGCAAAGGATAGCGCACAGAATTACGATATCCAGCTCAATAATATCGCGGGGCAAAATATCAGAGCTGATGCTCAGAGCGGGGATAAGTTTACACAGAGAGCACGCCCTTGGTTCATGTACATCATCGAAATGATCCTCGCGTTTAACTATATCGCGGTCCCCGCTGCCCAGATTATACTTGGGAAGAATATTCAACCTGTGCAACTTCCAGGGGACCTGTTAACCCTTTTCGGTGTGTGCGTTACTGGTTATGTATTTAACCGCACAGCTGAAAAGATAAGTTCTATACCAGGCGACTCTCAAGTAAATGTATTGGGAGTTATTAAAGCAAGCAACAAAAACTAAGGAGACGTTATGCAATTTGGAATCGGAGTGGCGGTAGGAGTGGTAGTAGCACTTGGAGCAACTTATGCTGTCTACCACTTTGGTGTAAAGAAGTTTATCATCAACCAGTTGTCGAAGTTAGTGGCTACGTTGCAGAAGTAGTAAAGAGGGAAAGGGGGATTACTCCCCCTCCCTTTCACACCCAATGATCTCCTGAATTTCCAAACTCCGGAACGATTTCCCCTTCAGTATGACTTCCCTCCCTGCATGTTTATCGAAGAAGACCACGTCACCTTCCTTGTAGTCTTCGTGGACCATAGGATCGCTGCCTAGGGCTACTACCTTCCCCATTGTTGGTAGTGGACGGTTTTCGTTTTCCACCACGATCTCCAATCCCGCTCGTTGAGCTCTCTCCTCAAGACTGAGAGAGGTGATGATATCTTCAACGAGAACTCTTGCACCCTTTGGTGTGTATGCCATAATTAACCTTCCCGTGAGTTAATATTTTTGAGAAATGCTCCAGCTTGTTCGCTGGGTAAGTTAGTTAGCAAATATGCCAATTTTTTACGAGTACAAGCGGGGCAGAGGTCGAAAACATAGTAAATGTTTTCCATACTTCCAGCTCCATCCGCTCTTCGATCTTTGAAGATGCTATAAGGATCGGCTTGCAAGTTATCGCACCCTTTTACATCGCATTGCCTCTGTATCAGATCCATTTATCCCTCCATCTTCCAGGTATACGTTGTTAATGCTTTGATCTTCTCCCCCGTTTTCCTAGAGGGGGAAGGGATCTTTTGCTCCTCGAGAGAAACGAAGCGCACTTTATTCTGCTCATTCCTCAACTCTACATAACTCTCAGTGAGTATGTATCGCGTTCCATCTTCCTTCTCAAAGAGGGTTGAGGAGTTGGAAACGATACGAACTACGAGGTAGGGTTCCACTCCCTCTTCCGTTTTTAAAGGGACCGTTTGACCTAATTCGAATTGCATCCTATCCTCCTTTTAGCTGTTTGTACCTCAACCTTTAACTGCCTAGGGGGAATACTAGCTCTGTTCAATAGGCGCGTGCAACGGTTGCGATTGCAATCCAAATCCCCTGAAGCTACGGTGATGTTGAAGTTGTGGTTTTGCATAGCTTCAAGGACCATATATAATTCCAACTTTTTATATACTTCCTCCAACGTAATGCCGTCGTTGTAAAATTGTCTTGCCGCATATGCCAAGGTCCCAGGAATCTTTCTCTCTACCACCCATTGATCAACCATTCATTGCCTCCTTTATTTTTCTTTGGTTTCGCTCAATAACTTCCCAACGAGAATCTCCATACCGAAGTGTGGGGGAATCGAAGTCAACTGGAGTACCAATAGATCTCCACTTTTCGTCTCCTTCCTTCTCGCATAAATCGATACCATGGTAGCCCCTCCATACAGCGCATGAAGAATCGCATGAATTAGCTCCTGCGCGGCTGAGGGAGGAAAGTTCTGAAAGGCTTCCATTCGCCATTCCGAAGGCGTGAATGTATCCATTATATTTCTCCTTACGTAGCCACTTTGTTGCTTCAACACGAAGGCTGGGACATCCCATATGAGTTGCGAAAGCTCGTGGGAGCCCGATGTCCCATCCGTGTTCGAATGCGTGGACCATTGCCGCGTATACGGCATTTGTAGCACTCATAATATCACCAGCCTCAGCTTGCGGGATATAAATGAGACGGCGACCTGATAGAAGGGTTTTATTCTCCAAGGCAAACGCTGCTGCCATTTGGTAGGTGATGTGATGACTCTTTAACAAAGCATCAGGTAGTACAACGTATTGAGGGTCGTAGGTGGTAATGGCCCGTAGTAATTGTCTTTCGTTGAACTTGCCCTCATACGCTCCGTTATCGAGAATAAGGGTATCACCTTTACCTCGAACTTTTTGGTAGAATTTGATATAGTGCAAATTGGTTACCTGAGGGAGGATTAAGTGAATATGACTTGTCTCCACGGACTCAAGCATACTTCCAGGGGCGATTGTGCAGAAGTTCATTGATACCTCAGCCTGATATCCATTTCATGTTTACTTTGAGAGGTGTTATTTATAGCACCTATTTCAACTAGGATATCTATTAGAATGTATTTTCTATCGGAGTCATGTAAACTTTTATGCTTAAACTCTTCCACCAATCTCTTCAGCTCTTCACTCATAACTCCCTCCTGTATCTATACACCGCGTGTTCAGTACACCCAAGCACTTTTGCTATCTCCGTTACCGAAGCCATACGAAACCATCTCTGATCAAGGAGCCGTATATGATACCTCACCTTCGACTTGATCTGCGGCCCTCCACGGGAGCGCGTGGGTATATTGTGGGCAATCAATCTTGATCTTGCGGTTATCTGCGAGCAGCCAAGTGCAGTGGCTATTTCAGAAATAGGTTTACCTTCTTCCAGATACATGTGGTTAAGCATTGCGGCTTCGTCAATGTATAGCAATCTTTGGGCAATCATATCCCATTTTGTTCCGTATCTTACAATTTCCTCGTTCATTCTACTTCCCCCGTTAAGGTATAGGAATGGGTCTTTGTTGTGGGGTTCAGGGTCTCTTGAACCCTCCCTGCTTCCTTGAGAGATTGAAGGACGGATCTCAACTGAGACGCGTTCATCTTAAACTGGGTCTTGCGCACTAAAATGGTGTGAGATATTGTACCCCCAGCGGCTTTGAGTATCTTGATTACGAAATCGTGCTCCTCACCTGCGTTAGATTTAAACATCTGTCTCAAGGCCTTGGGGAGGAATTGATCAGCCCAGTCAATGATCTTTAGGGCCCGTTCAAAACACTCGGTGCAGATTTGAAGATCCATGTGAGTTGCGATATGCAGCATCATGGATAAACGAATCACGTGCATTGGTTTACGTTGGTAATAGGTTTCAAGTACATCAAACTCAGCATGGCGTTGCTTATGTTTCAGATACCACTCAACATAAGCTTCCTCAGCCTCTTTGGTGAAAACTACATCTCCCTGTATCTCATGCATTGAGGTAAGTTGGAAGAGTAACTTATCCCGCAATTTGAAATCAGCGGCTTTGGGGATGGGGAATAAGCGTGCACTCGTTTCTTGAATGATCAATAAATTACGTGCAATAAATCCTCCACCAAACATATCCTCAGGGGTGTTGTTGATAAACCAATCTAAGGTGGAACACATTAAAGAAGTGATCCCAATTCCCTCCAACGTTACCTTTGCTCGAGATATCGTAGAACTACTCCACTTATCAGGAGAATCCATAAAGCGAGTGAGAAGAGGCACAAGACCTTCAAGATAGGATGCCTTTCCCAAAAATACCGCCATTTCAGGCGCGTATACCAATCCAATTGTGTTACCTCCCTTCATCGCTTCGACTAAAGCTTCTGGTGTAATTTTTTCGCTATAAATAGGAACCAGCTGAAGTTCATTAAGCAAACCAATGATAATATCGCCGGCAGAGGTTTTCTTGAGACCACTAGGCCCCAGTATAATGATCCCAAGAACAGGATATAGTTTACCAGTACCCCAAGGCATGCCCACTCTTCTATTAAAGACGGAGGCAAGGCCTGCAACCGCACAAAAGAAGTGATAGGCGGCGGGAGATTCGTTGTTTTGGGTGTATTTGATGTAGTCTGCAAAAAATCCCTCCTTTGGTAGCAGTTGGAGAAATTCTTTCTCCATTTGCTTAGCTTTCTGTAAATCGTTCTCTTTGGATTGTCCTACCACTTCAGGCTTCAGAGCAGGGAGGCCCGTAATCTCCTCTTCGTATTCCTGGGGGGTTAGATTGAATGAGTTGCAGAAGAGATTACGCACTTCCTCTTGTTCATCAGGATTCAACGTGCCCGGGAATACTTTGAACCAGTTTATAGCAGCCTGGAATTCTGTTGATCCCTTTGGGTAAACTTTGCCGCTTAGCAGCGTTTTGAAAAGTGCGAGTTGTTCACGAACAGGCCGCGTGATGGAGGCCATCGTTCGCCTCCTTTATAAACGTTGTTTGAATTTCTCCAAAGTAACCCCAGTGCCCCAGTTTGACCCCACTTTAACCTCACAGGGGATCCAGTAACCATTTAACTGGGGTATAGGAGACTGTAGCGTTGTTTCTACGAACTCTGCGAGCTGTATTGCTCTACGAGGGTCTTTGGCTCCTCCATGACAGTTGAGAATGACAGAGTCATGGACACTGAAATAAAGCCGTGTCCGTTCTCCCCAATAGCCTGCTTTAAAGCTTGCATCGAGGGGAAGCAGGGCATTATTGATGAGTACATCAACTGCGGTAGTTTGTCCAGGGAATGCCATGATATCGTTTCGTTGACCTTGAGGATTAGGGAATTGGCGAGATCTTCCAAAGGCAGTGTAGAGAATTCTTTGCCTGGTAGCTTCAAATATAAGCCTACGATGATAGACTCCGATTTCGGGATAGTCACGGTGGTATTTGTCATATATCGCCTTTGCTTTTTGATCGGTTATAGGGAGGCTGAGTTCCTTAGGTTTTGGAATTCCACGGCCGTAGGTAAAGCCGAGTGGCCACGATTTTGCCACAAGAAGCTTCCAAGGTGGAACGTCGAGTTTATTGGATTTAGTGGGTTTGGCTCCCTGCTTGAAAAAGGGTTCTCCCCACACATCTTCGTAGAAGTAACCGTAAACGTAGATGCCTTCCTCTTTAATCTGCATTAACTTTTCGCATTTGGCGTACCAGGCATAAAGCCAAAATTCGATCTGGGAGAAGTCAGCACTAATGATGCAGTCATCAGGATGTTCGGGGATGATACAGGTTCGGGGATTGATCCCTATAAGCTCTTCGGAAATCTGCTGTACGTTACGATTGACGCATTGGATTCTACCACCAACCTGTCCATGTATCTTTGCGCGGGTATGGAGGCGGGAATCGGAGGCCTGTAATTCAACCTGCTCCGAGGCTTTTTTCAACCTTCTCATCTCGAGGATGAGGTGTGCGGTCTTATTCCCCTTCTTAGCTATCTCCTCCAACACTTCTTCATCCATTGAAGGAGTCTTGGTAGTGATTTTATTTCCTTCTTTATCCCGCTTCGTACGCTGCCTCATTTGAGGTTTAAACCCCATTGCGGAGAACATTTCAAGCAGCTGTTTTGGAGAGCTCCAGGAGAACTGCGGGATGTTTTCCTCCCACCAATCGGAATACTTCTGCAGCCCGAGTTGGAAGGCGAGGAAGTATTTCCCACTCAGGTCGCAGTCGTAGTTGGAACCTTTGGTGCGCCAGTCGCACGTAACATCAATTAGCTTATTGAGCGTGCGGAAGACCTCAATCTGGCTGACTGCAGTGCCAGCAATCGAAGTCCTCGCTTCATCCAACTCTTTCCAGAGAATCTCACCCCCTTCCAATACACCGAAGGTGTCGTAGGTATTATAGAGATCGGGTTGGGTCTTTCGAAGGTTCTTGTGGTATGGAACATTGGTGTAGATAGAACACATCGTCGCGAGGTCTTTACGTTTGAGGTGCGACCAACGGAGGTGGAGGGCAAGCATCGCGTCGCACTTTTCAACGCCGCTGAAGTCAAATTTCTTCCCAAGGTGGAAGAAATCAAATCCACCATTATATGCCCAAACTCTCGGGCGAGTTTCTCTCGGTTTTCCCAAGAGAGGGCGTAAAAGTTCAAGCTGGTCCTGAGCCACTCCAATCGCTTCACCGATTCTTGTAGACAGGCCGACAACTTCAATGGGTGTTTCAATGATCTCGTCCATCTCGTCGTCAGGAAGGGATTCTGGGGTTTCGATATCAAGGCCGAAGGCCTCCGAATTCGCACATTCCTCCGCATACTCTATCACCTCCGCTGTTGTTGGATTGTAGTTAAAATGCACTGGGGACAGATGCCGGGTGCCGTTGGCAAAGCCTCCCGCCTTGGCAACGTCGGCTTCGAAGAGTGGAGATACCATGAACCCAGTGCGCATAACGAAAGAAGGGTGAAAAGTACCAATGACGATAGGAGAGTCGCAATCAGTAATGCAACCGGAGAGGGGATAGGGAGCACCTCTAAGCCACGCATTAGGATCGTTTTCCATCGACTTCCGGTTGTGTTCAAGGGCGAGGTGTTTGGGGGAGCAAAAAGAGTTAAAGGCCTCTTGCCCCAATGCCAGATACGCTCGAGGTGAAGTTCCATTGAGTTCCCTTTCAAGAAGGGGTCGGCAGTGTTCGACCGCTCCCTTCGGTACGGGTTGTCCTGGGGGAACGAAACACTTAACAACGTTGGTGATTAGGTTGGTGGATCGCATGATTCCTGCGTGGCGTAGGGCGGAGTCGAGTACGTTGCCACTTGAGCCGCAGAATGGGCGACCCTGCTGGATTTCCGTGGGACCTGGGTTTTGACCTATGATTACGAGTTCAGGATGGCTAGAACCCTCGCCCCAAACAGGCCCAGCAGCCCCTTCCAAGGGGCAACCTTTACAACTGGGAGGTTTCATCACTTCCCTCCTTGAACAAGTTGCAGGAAACGATCTTGATACGCGGGCTCCATTTTAAACTTCCCGCTGTAGTTGTAGGTGATCACATCCCCACGGGTCTTGACGCCTCGGCATTGCATGCACCCGTGAGTTCCGCGAACCTTAATCGCTACGCCTCGGTTATCAGGGAGGTATTTATCCATCTCCTCTACCGCTGCGATGGTGAACTTTTCTTGCATAACGGGTCCCGTGTTGATATTATCGAGAAGACGCACCAATTTAGAGAGACCAAGAACAGAAGCCCCAGGGAAATAAGCGAGATCAACGGTGAGCTCGACTTGAAATAAATGGTGAGGGCATAGAGTGTGTAGCATATGGCCGCGCAACAATACCATATCCACATACTTCTCCTCAAACGTAGTGAAAGAGTTTTTCTTAACACCAAACATCTCCTCCATTGCTTTCGCATACCGCTTCGGGGTATCAGCGAAGTTTTGGTCCGTGAGATCGCATCCCATCCCCTCGAGGACGAGCTTAATTCCGCTTTCGATTTTACTTTTGTCCACCTTGCAGCTCCCGTTCGCGATGTTCGATTTCAAAGTCGATGTATTTGCGGGCTTTTTGAAGGTCTTCTAATATATCAGAATCCTTTTTACCGTCGCGGTAGATGTATTTAAGTACATTACCAAGGGCGAAGTTAAGACCCCAAGCTTGGATTACCTTTATCGGTTCATAAAGGCTATCGCCACCGTAGTGAGCGGGGTGGTTAATTACTTCGTCTACCTTTGCCTGCCCTATCTGCCCTGTCAAACCAGATCTGTAACTCTCTTGATCTTTCATCGTGTTCCTCCTCCTCTGGTGGTGCTGTCATTTTCGTCTTGAGATGTTTCCATGCAACCAACGCATAAGCTTTCGCCTGCTCTTGGGAAAGGGTCCCCTGTTGTTTTTCATTATAATGACGAGCTACAATTTCCCCCGTCATCGCGTTACTCGTTCCTACTACATAACAAAGAACCCCTTCGTGGTAGTGGTTACCATAGAAGCAGTGGTATTTACCGCTCCACGAGGTAACCTGATCTTGAATGTTGTAGGGTGGGCGTCTAAAATCAAGGAGCATCTTACCTCCAAGGACTCTCTGCTTCCAACTGGGCATAACGTAACATGCCTATAGCTTCGTGGCGGGTAGTATTAGCCTTCACGCAGATAATGTCCTTTTGCACGTAAATGATAACTACCTTACGTGCAGGATCCTCTGCTATATCAGCTAACACTTCCATTATAAGATCTTCTGCGGTTTGAGGTTCATCTTCCATTATTTCCACCCATAAACTTTATGTATTTGAGCGTTGAATTTCCAGTTGGGATGATCTTCCAACAACTTCATACAAAGCCTCATAACTTCGGAGTCGTGATTGAGTGCCTGGATATCGTTTACTGGACTCACGTAAACGTTAGGGTGAATGAGGACTTCCTTTGGAAGATAAAGAGGGTTGAAGTTTGAGGTGATGATCAGGCGCACTTCATCCGCTCTCGATATCATTGTGGGTTTCACTCCCAGCTTCGGACTCACAGTTAGGTAAACATAAAGCGGAGGAAACCCCGCAATAGTACCAGAGGTTTCAACATGAGTTTTAATGTCAGAATTTCCCATTTTCTTGAAAAATGCTTCACGACGCAGGGTTTCGAGATGGATGAAAGGCTCACCTCCAGTAAGACAAACATGCTCTACGCCTTCATGAACGGCTCGTTTTACCAATTGTTCCACCGACCACCATTCCTTCAACTGGAAGTCGGTATCGCAGATAAAATCCCGACCGTCCCATGAACGACATTTATAAGCTGTGTGACCATTATCATGTAAAATTGGTAAAGGGGATATAACAGGATTTGAGGTAGGTTTTCCTACAGAACAACCCGCCAGTCGAACGAACATCATACGTGTACCTGCCCAGGACCCTTCACCGTGAATAGACGTGAATACTTCTGCGACAGGTAATAAAGATTTCTTATCCATAAGGATACCATCCATAAAGTGTAAGGTTAATGGGTGGGCTCGGAAGCGGGAACCCACCCGTTAAGAGGATAACCTCAAATGATCTAGGGGATAAGGGTTATTTCTTAGCTGGCTTCTTGCCGCCCTTCTTCGGTTCCTTCTTCATTGCTTCTTTTTCCTTCTTGCTGTAAGGTTTGCCTGGCATTTCGGAGTTCTCCTTTCTCGCGCTCACGCTCTGCGCGGAGATCAACTTCAATCGTGTATTCTTCCCAAGTGAGGGAGGCGGAGCAGGTACAGGTTTCTGAGAGGGAGAGAGTGGACCACTCGAGTTGAGGGGCGTGGATGGAAAGCCAATCTGCGAAGACATAGAGAAGGTTTTCGGAGGTGGGCTCCCAAACTGCAGCTCGAACCCAAGTTCCTACATCTTCAGAACCAAATTCAGCTTGATCTATCCACCACCGTATAACGGGGGAGGTGAGTGTTGAACCTCCCAAATTGTAATCTAGGTGAGAGTGAGACCCCAAATGCCAGTGATCCAACCCCTCGATCATCGGATCAACGGCAGCTTTGATATCACGGTAGTTGATCACGATGCCGTGATTATCCCGGAGACCTTCAACCTCAACCGTTAACTTCCATGAGTGGCCATGTAACCGGCGACACTTCCCCGGATCATGTTGCAGTTGATGCGATGCCTCAAACCTAAACTCCTTAGATAAAATCATGCCTGCCCCACCTCGGGGTCGTGAGTCGCGAGTTCAACTAAAAGCTTATTCAGTCTTTCATTCCTATCATCGATTTCCTGCCCCAAAACATTTTCCAAGGCGATCGAGAGGAAATAAGCGGTTTCGTCATTGGTATTTGATACCACCAACACCTGACTTCCTTGCTCTCCCGAAGGGTGGGGTCGAGTGAATACAAGAATCGCTTTGTAATCACCCTCTTTAAGATGGTTAAGAATCCAGTGATTGGGATCATCTGGCTTTATCGTAAAAGCTCCTAGCTCGATTGACACGGTATCTCTTCTCCTGTTTTTGAAACCTTGACTCAAGGGCCACCACAAGGCAGCCCCCAAGAATTGCGAGAAATAATATCCCCATTACCGACGCCGACGAGCGGGACCGTCGCTAAGAGATTTGAGAGACCAGGAAGGGATTTTTACCTGATCCTGACCGTTGTATTTTTCATGCTCCACGTTACAGTACAGCTCCATGTCAATGATGGATTCGGGATCGTGACCTTCTGGACCTGGTTCGTATCCAACTGCTTTGTACACCGATTTGAGATTGCCCAAGGCCCCTGGTTTCAACGAGGCGAAGTAGAGAAGGGTACGCCCAAATACCTCTCCCTCATCCTGAATCTTGAAGGTGAATACCACCATCGGTTCACCGCTGTTCTTGGATTCTTTCTCTTCCGCCTTCGAAATACGGACGTGGTAGCCTTCTTTTGCGGGTACGAGATCCGTAATTGAAGAAACCTGGGACATATCATCTGTGTGTAGTGCCATTTGATTATTTTCTCCTTTGATTTGGTGGTGCTGTATTACCTTTGCTGCTGTTGCAGTTGCTTCCGCCTGCGGATAACTGAAGTTATCGCGCGTTGAAGAAGGTTGTTGGAAATGGATTCTGCTTGGCTACCGGCCACATCATATTGAAATTTATCGGTAGAGGCAGTCCGCTGGCCGTCTGCTGTCTCAAGCTGCGAGACGATGGTGAGGAAGGGCCAGCGTGAGTCGTCGATGGAAATTGTTATTCTCGCAGGCATAGGGTTAGTTGTCCTCGGTTAGGTCGTCGTCTTCTTGACTGATTTCAGGCATTAGAAACACTCCTCCACAAGACGGAGGAATTCATTATAATCCCCTCCATCTTCCACGTTGATTGATTTGATTACATCGATCTCCCCATTAGATGCCTTGGTCTCTTTGTTGATGGAATCCGAGCCAAGGTCGAGATCGAATATGCGAATAGGGCGAGGGAAGGTGAGTAGAGATCGCGTTTTCCCTATGCCAAATGCCCCGTACAATATCCATATATAGGGATCATTCCAATCGCAGTTAGGGTTAGCCATTGCGAGTTTTCGGACTTCTTCATAGGAAGAAGGGAGCATTCCACCCGCGATAGCAGGAGCGTTGAACCGATCTTTGACTTCCCAGTAATCGGTTCCACCTCCACCCCCAATTGCCTCCCGCCTCGCGACCCAGGTTACCTTGCCGTTAACGTAGCGGACGTGGAATACGTTATCAGCTGCGCGGCACATTTCATCTGGCGTGCGGGAACCGGGAAAATCAGGCCAGCCCTTTACCGCAATGGGTTCAGTGGGAGCTTGACCTCGTTGTGCGATCATTCCCCCTCGTGCGAAAACTTTCTGTAGGTCTTCGTGTGCGAGGAAGACTACATTGACCCCTTTGTTACGCAGGTTTTTCATTCGACGGATGAGGATGTTCAGGCGTTCGGTAACGTCAGCGTAGTCTTGAACGCCTCGGATTTTATCCATATCGGCACCCGTCTTCCCGATTTTTTTACTGAAGAAGAGGCGGGCCAGCTCGGAGCCGGAGTCAAAGGCCACTGTGGCGAATTTAGGCATTCGAAGCCTCCATATAATCTTGAGGGTACATGAAAACTGTACGTCTCCCCTTTACCCACTGCCCCTCAAAAAAGTCTTCTTCACCTCGATACACAGCATCTGAATGCTCTGCGTAGCTTTGGACTCCAGGGCAGTGGGTGGTTAGAGAGCCTTCATATAAACCGCAGCGCGAGCAGGCAGTTAAACCTCCCTCACAGATAGGGCAATATAACTGCCTACAGTGCTTGTGCTCAACTGCAATATGTCCACTTTCCTTCCACCATTCTTTAGCCATTGCACACCGTCTTCCAATACGTGGGGTCCTCATACTCCGTAGGATCTGTTACCCCTGCAAGATGGAAGGCCTCCGCTCTCTCAACACAAGTGGCACAACGCCCGCAGTGCTTGTCCCCACCTTTGTAACAAGACCAAGTTAGGTTCATGGGAGCGTGGTAAATATCACCCCACTTAACAATATCGCTTTTGGTTTTGTTGATGAAGGGGGTCTGTAGCTTAATCACGGTGTCAAGAGCCGTCGTTTCCATCCCCTCAAACTGGGTGATGAATTGAGGGCGGCAATCGGGGTAGATTGCGTGATCCCCGGCATGCATTCCAGCCCACACCGAATCAGCTCCAATATTCATTGCATAACCATAAGCAATGGAGAGCATGATGGCGTTACGATTAGGGACCACAGTTACCTTCATATTTTCGGAGGTGTAGTGACCTTCGGGGACCTGTATCCTGCTATTGGTGAGAGCGGAGTTACTGACCAGCTTCACGATCGAAGCTATGTCGACGATTTCATGCTTGATGCCGTAGTACCGAGCGATTTCAGTAGCATGTTGCAGTTCAACTGCGTGACGTTGACCGTAGAAGAAGGAGAGAGCGTGAGCGTTATAATGATGCCGCACAGCTATAGCCAAGGCTACAGTGCTGTCGAGACCTCCACTTAATATCACAACGGCTTTGGGTAAGGGAGAGTTAATATTACTTTCCAATGGTTTCCTCCTGTTGTTTGATTTCGAACTCTTCGAGTTCCTTGAGTAAGCTTTCGGACATATTGGGGAGGTTTGCCCAGCTGACCCCTCGATCCTTAAGCGTTTTATAGTATTCGTACTCGATATAGTCGAGTGAACGAACCTTGAACTCTTCCTCGTAGGGGCCCCGATGCTGGGAACAGAGATCGTAGAAATAGCACTTACGGTTGTACGCCATGCAGTTGGAACGGTCGTCGTAGATTAAGTCGTGCTGGAAGGCTGTTTCGTAGTCAATACAGCTCTTGATAAGGTTCGTTTCGAAGTGCGTGAGGTCTTCTTCAGTACGTATATAAGCCTCTCGTTCGAATCCAAGTCTATCAAGTGGATTTCCTTTGTACGCAGCATTTGGTTTCTTGATAACATTGAGCAAGAACCCATGAGGTCTCATCCCTGTTGATTTCCATATCCCGTACATATATCCAGTTGGCTGATCGTCGAGCATAAAACGTTGGTAAAATATATCCCCAGTCTGGGAGTTGGTTTTGTGCTCAAAGAGCCATACTGCTCCCTGCCATTGGATAATAGCATCGGTTTTTCCTTTAAAAGTGTGGGAAATGAAGCACCTAGGGTCGTTACAAGCCTCCGCCGTATAAGAAGGATTATCAGAGTGGAGAAGATTGTGCAAAAACCAACAATGGTGTTCTGTCCCAGGTAACTCAACCTTAAACTCCACCTCAGGCCAGATTACCTGGACCCCTCCTTCCCCATAATTATCCGCGAATAGGGCAACTGCCTTCCGTAACCACAAGACGTTGCGCTCGAAGAGATTTTGGTCTTCAGGTAGAATCATCACATCATTCTCCTTGAAATACTTCTCCGAGCGCGTGCGGTATTCCGCCTCTGCTACGTCTTGTGCTTTGGACACGCTACCAGAGCTGAATAGGGTAGCTGCGCCAAGATGAAAACCCCCACCGAGGACCAAGGGATCAGCCTCCCTCCAAGCAGTGAGACGGTGGTTTTTTGAAAAGTTGTGCTTTACACGACAGCTTTTGAATTCCTTCATGCCGCTGAAGTTTGTAATCATTTTGTGATCCCCCAATGTTCTTTACCTTTAGACGTTAAACGACAACGTATTTCGGAGGATTGTTCATCAAGCTGGATTAATTCTCCACATGTAAGCCATCCTTTAGATATACAATAATCAACAGCTTCAGCTTGGAATTGTTGGTGTCGAGAACGGATGATTACATAATCAGCTCCTTGATGAAAAGCTTTAGCGGTACGCTCCTCGAATTCTTGCTCAATGGTTGCGAAACCGGGTGAAGGTTTAAGGTTACTCACTTTATTACCTCCAACATTCTCTTAGAGCTAAAACCACGGAGCATTAGGATAGCGTGATTAGCGGCTTCGATGTGCGTTTGGATCTGGTTAAATGTCTCTCGATCTTCAGGCACTTCAATCTTCTGAGCTAAAGACGCCGCTTTGATATACTGCTTTGAGATAAAGTCAGCAAGATCTTTTACTGTTAACGGCATTACTTCTCCTCTACTTCCGGCTGCATTGCAGCTAGGATACATTTCTGGCAAACGTTCTGCCGAAAGATTTGTTCTTTGATGGGGTCTTCTTCGATGTGGCGGGGGAGTTCACCCGTCTCTTCGAGATGGTTCCATTCTTCCTGGGTGAGTTCGAGTTCGAAGGTTTCTTCGCAGATAGGGCAGGTACCTCGACGGATGATAGGATCTAGGAAAGGGGAAGCTGAGGGAATGGTAACTACGTTGGAAGGTTGACTCGATACCAACTCAAGTCCCTGTAGCAATTTATGCTGTACCTTCATCGCACAATCAAAGCAGCAAGCGTGATAGGCGTTGGTTATAATATAAGAAGTCATTGAAGTGACCGTGATACAGTCTTCCGGGCCCTTTTGCACAGCAAACCAACCCCCTTTATAAGCACCCACGAGAGTTGTTTCGCGGCACCCTTGCGGACTATCGCAATGCATGGTTTCAACTATCATATTCTCCTCGAATGTTGAGATAATTATAGTATAAAGAGCTTTGGAAAGCAACGTTAATTTTTGAGAGGCAAGGACTCAAAAGTCTCCGGAGCAAATATTTGTTGAGCCATTACAAAGCCTAGGTAAAAGGCCATGTTATAAGCAACAAAGGAAGAGCACTGACCTAATTGTACTTTATTACACTGGCGCTCAAGATAAGATTGAATTATATCTGAGGCCATAATACATTCAATCACCGCAGTTTCGGCAAACTTCGCATTATTGAGAATCTCTTCCGCAGTAGTGTTGAGTAAAGCGGCTGTAACTTCTTTGCTTGGCATAGTATATATCTCCTCCTTAAAATAACCACCTGATCCTTCTTTGGTCCCCCGCTCGGAGAGCTCAATGGCTCGCGTCAAGCTGCCCCTGGTCTCACTCCAGGAGGGAGGAAGGGGACCAAAGAAAGACCCCAGTGGTATGGGGTCCTCTCGGACTACTCCTCATCAAAGGTTTCAACGGGGCTTTCGTCTTCCAGCTGGGCTTCGGCCTGCTTGGAAGCCTGCTCGTTGATCTCATCCCACAAGCCGAGTTCCTTTGCCTTGGCGATCAAGAGCTTCTGCTTTTCACGCTGGCGCTGTTGGTAGGCCTTCTGGCTAGCGGAGCCCTGGTTCTTTTTGGCCTGGACCTTCTGCCGCGTGCGAGCCTTAACCAGCTTCTCTTTGAGCTCGTCGAGGGACATGTTGTTCACTTCATTGAGGATACCGCTGAGATCGATTTGGATGTCGGACATTTTGCTTTTCTCCTAGGTGGCGGGTTGACCGCGGGTTGATTTCTGATTTCTTAATTATTATAAAATGACTTTGATCAAAAAGCAACTGGTTTTTGAATTATTTTTTCTTGAGCTTCGCCTTGCTCGTTGCACGCGCCTCCTTTGGCCCGCGTTGTTTAAGTTGCAACCACTTCTCAAACTCTCGAAACAACTGGGAGGTTTCCGAGAGAGGCGAGAGGAGGGGCTGGAGAGGGGGTGTTTCGAATTGCTTCGCACTTGGAGTTTTTGTGTAGTAGGTAAAGGTTACCTTGCAAAAGAGTTGGCTGTAGGGGTGAGCTTTGGGGTCTTTACGGATCAGGATGCATTCGTATTCCGCCCCGAGTTGAAGCCATTTGGCGATTTCGACGTTGGTACCGGCTTCGCGTGCTATGTATCCGATGCGGATGTTTGGAATTCGATTAGTATCACTTCCGTGGAATACTATAACAGCGTTAGGGTCATAGGAATTAAAAGGATCTGGTTTGAGGTATAAACGATCTCCTACTTGGAGATCATTCCAAAAAGCATGGGTATCCGCATACTGTCCACCAGCAATACGGATAACGTTGTAAACTTTTTGATGCGCGGTGTAGGTGTCTTGCATTATTCCTCCTCCTCAAACAAACTCAACCCTCCACCCACAACATCAAGCAGAATGAGCTTGGCGTGGAGGTCTGCAATGTGGTTGATTAAGACGTTAGTGGGTTCGATATGGGTAATGGTAGATTTGATTTCTTTGGAAATAGAAGTGGCTATTTCCCCTCGTTTCAAGGCTACCTGAGCCTTGAGCGCGCGGAGAGAGGGCGTGGTATTGGGGTCGAGGTTGGATTTATCCATTATTCTCCCTCCAATGGTATGGGGTTGATTAATAAGTGTTTGGTTAATACCTCATTGGGATCTTCCCCTCTATGCATCACTTGAGCCGCCCTCTGCCTCAAGGTATCAATTGCCCCTTCGAGCATTTCAACTGCGTCGGTAGCGGAGGTCATGTGATCGAATTGACACGCCGCCTCCTCAATAGAGTTGTAGAATTTAGCGGTGCCTTTGACTTGGAGTAAAGGGGGAAGCGTAAGGGGAAAGGGTCCCGTTTCCAAGACCCTGTGGTTTTCCAACGCGTGGAAGCTGAGGTGGGATTTGCGGTAGGCTCCTAGTTTCAGCCGCTGGGTTTCGAGCCGGGTAGCAGGACATAGGTAGATGTTTGCGGGTTCACTTGGGGTTTCGACGACCAGGAGCGCAAGTGGCCCGTTGAGATCTTTGGGTGGTTGGGTCATCTTACCAACCTCACAGGGATGTCGTCGTTGGATTTTGTAAGACATGCTTCACTTAGATTGATTGGCATTGGCGAGCTCCTTCTGGGTTGTATTCCAACTGCACTCTGAGTCGGTTAGAGGCATAGGGTTGGTTGATTGACCGTATACGGGACCTATGCGAGCTCCCGCTCCTTTTTGATGGCACTGAGGACACTCGAGCCACGTGAGGTTGTTGAGGTAGTGGCGTATGGGTTGAATGTGACATTTGATGCAGTCGAGAGTCATTTTACCTCCCTTTCACTAAACATATGGCGAATAGCGTCCCGCTTCGCTTGAACTTCTTCAGGGGTCACAGTGGTGACGACTTCCTCCTGTGGCCGTTTGACGATGACTTTTAAGGGGTTGCGTACGAAGCTGGGTTCATACCCCGCGCTCTTTATGTTGAAGACAACATTCGCAACTTCTTGAACATTTGCATCTGAGGGCTCGTGGAACAGCGCCTTCAACGCCGCGAAGAGGTTGTCCGTCGAACGTTGTAGGTATTGAATCTCGTCTTGTGTGAGTTGGATCATGTTGAATTTCCTCCAGAATTATCAACCGCCGAGCGGCTTCACGGATATGAGATTGTGCAATAGGGTTGAGGTTAAGGGAGCTTTGGATAATAGCTCCCGCGAGTTCTTTGTTACTAAAATCTTTACTCCTCATTATCTTGGAATCCCTGTAGCTTTATAAGCCTTGTCCCAAGCTATAACGGGATCGGAGACTTCAGTGGGGAGTTTCCAGTGAAAAGTTGAGGTGAGTTGGTTCAGTTTTAGTTGAGCTTCTTCTACTCGATCATAAATAAGAAGAAGTTTAACTTCCGTAATAATATTGTAAATTTCTTGTAGAGCCTCAATTGACACGTTTACAGTTTGCAAGAGATTTTACCTCCTTTGCTTCGTGTTCGTTACAGAAGAAGTTTGCTCTGGTAAGAGGTCCTGGTATATGACCCGCTTGAAGGAGGATACAGAAAAATCCCGGAAGGGAATCGACAATTTGCAATTGATTGCATTGACCCAGGATGGGGCTTTTACGGGACCAATGCACGCAGTTAGAGCAGCGGTTTGGGGTCACTTTATCAATCCTCCCCTCTTTAACGCGTTGACGTAGTTAGTGACGCAGATCTTGCTGTGTTCGCTCATTTGTTCGGTGAGGAGGTAGTTGTACAACGTATCATACTTCACCTCCAAGGTGGTGTTGAGCATGGAGAGACGAACTTTCTGCCACTTGGGATCCTCGACATGGTGGCGCACTGTAGAAATATCAAAGATCCCGAAGATGAAGCAGGACCATTGTGTTGCGTCACGAAGAGTGAGTTCGTGTGAGGTGGCTGTTGCCATGTTACTTTTCCTCGCCTTCCTCTTCCTCTTCAATCTCATCCACATCGAAGTTGGTTGAGGTGTTGTGGTTGTCAAAGGTTTCCTCCGCAGCCGCTTCCTTCAACCTCTCCAATTCATCAGCGGTGAGAAGTTTATTAAGAGCCTGCATCATCAGCTTCTTCTTGGTCTGTTGTTTTTTCTGGTAGCCACGGCGAGCTGAAAGCATATTATGCAGCCATTTGAGGCTATTAGCTACCTGAGCATACTGCTGCTCGTTGAGGTGTTGTTCCCCTTGATCCAGCTTCTCGATCAGGAGCTCGAGGTTCTGTAACTGAGGTGTGCTGCAGGTGTAAGATTCAGGTTTCATTTTTCCTCCATTTCAATAATTATAACTCAAATTTTTGCGCAAATCAACTCCCCACTGAAACCGGATTAGTGATTTTTACTGCAGTTCTCACAAATTCTATCGCAGGCTTTCTTCTGCGACTTCTTTACAGCAGGTTGAGGTGAAGAAAGAGTTTTTACAAACTCTTTCCAGTCTTTTGGTTGAGGAGTACTAAAGTTACCCTTCATATCACCATCCCTTTAATGAATCTTTCAGTTTAAGAAAGAAGATTAAACCAAATGCAATGATTGCTGGTGCAAAGAAAAAGTACATAACCATAACCTCGCTAAAATCCAGGTCCCCGAGTCATAAGCCAGAGAGCAAGGAAACCTTCCGCGATAACCAAAACAGCTCCAATAAAACTCCCCAATTCCTTGAACACCGTTTTCATAACGGCCTCACATGGATTGGAGAAGTTGGGAGTACGGGTACGGAGATTTGAGGAGGTTTGACCACCTGGGTTGAAGGGGACCAAGGGTGTGTTGCAAGCAACGTGGCTCCAGTGGCTCCTGTCGCGGTTATTATCACGGTGAGAGCAGGATGTCGTTGAAACCAGTTTTTGTGTTGGTGATCTTTTTGCCAAAGGCGTTGTGCCACCTCAAATTCATTTAAAGGAGCCTTCCCTCCCTCCTGGGCCGTTGATAACAGCGGAGTGGCTAGTAAAATCATAGCGGCGGTTGCTGCTGCTTTCTTCTTCATCTTCATTCTCCTTTTGGTTCATTTGGTTGATTGGGTTGAAGGGTTCGGGAAACCGGGTCTGCTTCGCAGTTGGGTTCCTTTGCTTTGTACTGCAAATAAATATCATAAAGTGGAAATAACTCCTCCGTTACCCACTTCATCAGCTGTTCACTTACTTCCTCCGCGTATTCTTGCTGCCTTGTGGGACAAGTCATCGGGAATATTTTAATGACCTTCAACAGAGCCCGCTTCAGTTCGAGTAGGGAGAGATCACTTTGGGAGCCAGGCATCCGGAATCTCCTCCCCATTTTCCCTCATTCTCTCGAGAAGTCTCTCACGGGCCTTTCTAATCCTCTCCGCAGTTGCCTCTGGGGTATTGCTATAATCAATAGCCGGATCATTTTCCACAAGAGGATTCTTAATCGAGGCTATTTTAACCCTACCTCTCTTCCTCTCAATCCTAACCGCTTCCGTCATTTCCCCCCAACCTTTAGGGTAGAGAGTTACACTATTAATCACACCTTCGTGATCATAGATATTTGGAGGATCCCATACCCTAGGCTCTACCACCAATTTCCAGGTGAGGTTGAAGTCCAAAAGCCAGATACCCTCCCTCAACAAATGCCTCTCCCTTATCCTCCCTTCTTCTTCATCCGTAAGATGCCTATACTCCACCTTCTCTACCGCTTCCGTCTTCCATTGTCTTCTATACGTCTTTGTCACCTGTGCAGTTATACTAACCACGAGTCACTCCTTCCCCTGTGATGATTCATGCAAGCTGTAACCAGCTTGATTTGATTAACTATCGACCTAAAGAGGTCGAAGTTTAGTTCGATCTTTAGATAAGTAGTTAGTTAGTGAGATAGGTGGGAGTATAAATTACCACGTATAAATCCCCCCGTATCTGCTTTAATTATAATATCGAAAGCAGGGAAAGAGCAAGGTCAAAATTTAAGAGCCTCGCTTATCAAGGTCAACCTACGGTGGGGGTATCAAGGTCACGTCACCCGATACCTCTCACCTGGGTTGTGTTGCTGAACGAGGGGGTATCTTACGATACCTTCGCCCGAAACATCGCCAACGCCGCCTTCGTCTCCTGGTACACTCGCCGGTTCCTCTCCGCCCGATACCCGGTATCCTTCAACCCCTTGGTGAAACACTGGTGGACGAACCCCTCCACCGTAACCCCTCCCCGGGTCTGCAGCAAAGTGGTGATGGTGTTCAGTGTCTCCTCGTCCAGTGTGAGAGTAACCTGTTTCGATGTCGTCGTCATAATCTTTTCCTCCGCCCGTAGGCTGTTTTAAATCTAGTTATATTATACCCAGCTCGAGTTAAGAAAGCAAGGTGCAAATCGGAGATAGGCTTGATGCGAGCTTCAATGCAGGTAACCCACCAAGGTTCTTATCGTCGTCCAAGCCCTGCAGAGCACACTCGCGTCCCGAGCTTTTGTATCTTTGAACAGTGTGGACCTTAATCGAAACCCGCATCAAGCCTACCTTCTTTCCTCACTTACAAATATATAATACCCCAACCCAAATTCCAAATCAACAGAAATCTTTGGCGCATAACTCGCAAATGTTGCATATCTCCTCTCCCGCATATTCGCCCTTTCGCATATAACTATATTCCATACATCTAACATACCAACCGAGACCTCCGGCTCCTCATTCCGCCCCTTTTTTTGCAGGGATCCCTTGGAAGGTATTGGGATCATTATCCTTCGTGTTGTACACTAACCCTACTTCACGGTGCTCTTATCATCTCTCCCCCTTTCTCCGTCCCCGGAGCCCAAACTACGACCCCGGGTCCCCCCCAAAAGTTGGAAGGGAGCGGACGGGGTAAGACTCATCACCCGTAGGGTGGGGTTTTTCAAATTTGACCTTGCTCTGCCACCTAAGCCTCCAATTGCCCTTGCTACCCCCAAGTGCCCCGCGCTATAATTATATGAGATTGAGGGGAAAGGAGGCGCCTGGATGTTTCACTCGAGTGGCCCGCGGGCAGGAGCGGAGAAGTTGGTACGAGATGAGGAGTTGATGCGGTTGTTGTTGGCGGGATACAGGTTGAAGGAAATCGCCGCAATGCATCAGTTGAATTATCAAACCCTCCTACGCGCAGCTAGGCGCCCCACCTTCCTCGAAGAACTAAGAGCTTTGAATGGGGAGATCTACGGGCAGTTAGATCAGGAGATCCGTGGGGCTAAAGCCTTGATTAAGGATCGTGCTGAGGAGCTTGCCTCCTTAGCCCTCGACCGCCTTGAACTCTTGTTGGATAGTGGTGATGAGAGAGTAGCGATGCAGGCAGTTACCCGAGCCTTGGACATGAATACCAATACCGCAAAGGTGACCAAGAGCGAGTCGGAGAACAAACACAGCTTTATCAACCCCCTACAACTAACCAGCGCCTTTAAAGCGGCTGAGGAAATGGACCGCGCCTCCGCTAGCAAAACCGTAGAAGGGGAGACAATCCAATAATGGATACAAATGAGATCATGCTTACGGCGCGTGAAGGACGCGCTGATGAACTTCGAGCTGAACTCAGATCTCGAGCTCTCCGTTCCCTTTACTACTTCAGCAAGGTTGTTCTCAACTACAACCAACTGCAGGAATCCTTTCACCTGCCCCTCTGCCAACACATCCAAGAAACCCAGTCCATAAAGAAGCGTGGATATCTCGCGCCCCGTGGCCACTTCAAATCCACCATCATTGCGAAATCCTACCCCCTTTGGAGGTTATGTGGTGGAGGGATTCCTGAAAGCGGGTTAAACTATACGGACGAGCGGACGGATCCCCGTAACCTACGCTTCCTGATCGTTTCCGAAAACAAAGACGTAGCCGCCAAAGCGTTGAAGGATTTCCGATGGAACATCGAACACAATACAATGCTCCGTTGGCTATTTCCGGAAATCATCCCTCCCAATATAAAAGATACCAAGTGGACAGATACCGAGTGCCTGTTACCCCGAACCCGTTCCTTCGACGAATCCACCATCCGAACCCTTGGCGTGGATCAGGGTGGTACAGGTTTCCACTACGACGTCATCATTTACGACGATATCGTAGGACTCAAGGCGGCAGAGAACCCGCCCCTAATGGAAGATGCTATTACTTGGTTCAAAGCTGCGGCCGGACTCCTCGACAACCAAGAAACGGGTGAGGAATTAATAGCAGGGACCCGGTGGCTTGATGGAAAGAATGACCTCTATGGCTACATTATGGAGGAGATGCCTTTCTTCAAACACTCTGACGAACGGCCCGTTGGGTTTACCTTTTACATCAAGAGCTGTTGGGTGGATGAAGCAAAGACCATCCCCGTATTCCCTGAAAAATACAGTAAACAAGCTCTTGCTGAAATCCTCCATCGTGAAAAGCCTTACCTCTTTAGTTGCCAGTATGAAAATAACCCTATTCCGAAGGAAGGGACCGAATGGGGATCTCTAGAGTTGAAGTCATTTAACGTTGGTCCCGATGGTGAAGGACGTTCCTGTATCCTTCAACCTTCCGACGGTTCCGCTACCGTCAACATCAACTCCCTATGTCGTCTTTCCTTCTGGGATCCTTCAAGTGGGGGCAAAGGGGCTAAGTGTGAAAATGCTCAGGTATCAGTTGGGATGTCCTCCGACCATCGTATCTTTGTATTCAACAGTTGGTCAAAAAACTGTGGCTATGCTGAAGCAGCGGAACGCTGGCATGTGCTCAACGATAAGTTCGTCTTTTGGAAAACGGGGTATGAAAAGGTGGGGGCTCAAAAGGAAATTGAATCCCTTATCCTTAACCGGCGTATATATGGTGGAGCGTGCCCATATTGCGGTGCAGGAGGTCCTGGAACCAAAAGACATAGGCGTGTAATTCCCATAGGTGTCGTGCCTCCTGGTGGAAAAGATAAAGAACAGCGTATCAAGCTTTTTCTTGATAGTGCACTACGTGAAGGTCGTGTATACTTTGGGCCGGGAACCGAAAAACTCAAGCGTCAACTACTTGCATTCCCCTACGGTGGTATGGTTGACGAACTTGACGCCTTCGCCTACGCTGTTAACGAAGTTCGCCCTGCTACAGGAGAAGAAGAATTGATGGAAGAACAAGAACATATAACGCAGATCGCGATGCGCTCTCAACGCACCTTCACCGAGCAGAACTACGGAGGATATGTATAATGGCAATTAGGGAAATAGTTTCGGTGCAGGGGTTGAGTGGAGATAAGTTAGCGGAGCTGTCTAACTATTTGGTGACCTGCTTCAATAATTCCTTGACGGCTCGGCGAAATCAAATCGATAACAAGTATCAAAATTGGATTAAGAACTACGAAGCCCAACCAGCTCAAACTCAACGCACTACCCCCTTTATTGGTGCTTCAAATTTTATCCCGTCTCTGATCCGGATGCATTCTGATATTCTCCACGCTCGCCTCTTGGGGACCCTAATCGCTACCCGGCCCTTTTGGAATCCCAAGACCTTCAACAGTCTCATCTCCAATGATGAAACAGAAGCTCTTGGTGAATATCTCGAGAGGGTATGCAACCTCGAAATGAACTTCTTCCCATCCCTCGATGAAATCACCTCGAGTTTTGTAAAAGAGGGAACCTGTATCGCTAAATTGGTTCCGGTTGCAGAGAAGTTGAGAAGTTATGCTGCCTCCAATCAAGCTCAGTTAGTGGATATCAATGAATGTCGTTTGGATGTATTACACTTCCAAGATTTCTTTCCCTACCCCTTAACAGCGCGTGACCTCACCTACACCTCAGCTCAAATGCAGAGGTTGAGGGTGGATAAACGCACCATTGAGGATCGAAAGAATCAAGGTCTCTGGAATCGTGAATCCTGTGACGTCCTCTTATCCTGTCAAGATAAGCCTGATCAAAATCTTCTTCAAGGGGCGCAAGCTTCCGGTGTCATCCTCACCGCCGACGTCGTCCTGCCCTTTAGCTGCGTGGAAGCTTGGTTTAAATATGATCTAGGTACCGGAGTTAATGATTCCTTAGTCTGCGTATTTAACCCGATGGTGATTGGGGCGAAAGGTATTCTTCGTCTTTACTACAACTATCACGATGACCCTCGTAACACACCATTTGTAGACTTTCGTTTGATTCCTCGTAAGGGTCTTTTTTATGGATACAGTATCCCTGAAATCCTCGAGAGCTCCCAGGAAGAACAATCCCACATCCACAACGCGAGGCGTGATGCCAATACCATCTCAAACATCCCCGCGTGGAAGAAAAAGAGGGGGAGTGAAGTAGCTTCACCCAATACCCAGTGGTATCCCGGTAAGGTATTTGAAGTCGATTCAATGGATGATATGTCTCCCCTCACGGGGCCCGGTAACTACAATAGTATGATCGACGAAGAAAACATGATCATCGGGCTTGCTGAACGGTACACCGGAATCAGCCAGGCGATGCAGGGTATGGGTGCAGGGTCAATGGGTAAGAGAAACGTTTACGCGAATACAGGGACCCTTGCCCTCCTCGCAGAAGGCAACCGACGCCTTGACATCTACATTAAGCGCCTCCGTTACCCAATGCACCTCCTTGGATCCCGTATCGTCGAATACAAACGCAACTTCAGTGAGCAGGAAATCCTGCAGGAATGGGGAGAAAATGGTCAACTGGTCCAAAAGGCCTTGGAGCAAGCAAAGGGAAACCAATCCCGTTACTTCTACGACATTGCAGCTAGTGATGCGGGATCGAATCGTGAAACAGATCGTTCGGCTCTGTTACTTCTTAGCAACACTGCCTCTGGTTACTACAACCAACTTATGCAGGCGGCTCAGACGCTGGCTCAAATGCCTCCTGATAAGCCCTCTCCAGTTCGCGAACTACTGTTGCAAATTGTGGAGGGAGGTGCAGATCTCTTCCGTAGAATCCTCGTCAGCTTCAACGTCGATGACCGCAAGAAGCTCGTGCCCAACCTGCGGCAACTTATGGGTGGAGGAGGGCCTCAAGGAGCCCCTGGGTCAGCTCAGCCTCAGCCAGCTAGTGGACCTACGGGACCTATTTCTCCAGAGCAATTTCAAGCTCTTTCACAATACCTTAATCAGGTCTCGGGGGCAGGTGCTGCGCCAACTGGACAGCCTTCGTGAACCGGATCCAATTAAGCTTGCAAGGTTACAGGGGCGCTTGGATCAGTTACGAATTATAGAAACGTTACCTCAAGAAATAACCAACCTCCTCAGTGAGGGAGAAAAGGAAAAAGGAGATTAACCAATGCCGTTGTTAACAGAACCAATACCAACTCCTCCAAACATAGGGAGTATGACGCCTGAGCAGATCGCGAGTTATTATGCAGGCGAATCACAGAAGCGTGAAGAAGCTATTATCAACAACGCTCGGGCTGCTGTAGATGCTGCGAGAAATAACAGCACGGAGCCTTCAGCTAACCCTCCTACTCCAAATCAACCAGGACCCTCAGTCCAGATAACCAAAGAGGCGTTTTGGAACGATCCCCAAGACGCAGTCAACCGACTCTTGCAGCAATACGGAGTAACCAATCTTACCAAGGTGGGTAACGCCGCTCAATCTACCCTCGTAGAAAGTGCCAAGCAACTGGCCCGTAGCTCAAATCAAATCGACGCTCGCCACTGGGATAAATACCTTAGTGAGATTGAACAGTTGATGAATTCCCTTTCCCTTGAACAGCAGGTTGATGCTAACATGTGGAAGACGGCTTATAGCACAGTAATCGGAGTTCATATTCGTGATATCGAAGCTGCAGCTAAGCTAAGTTTACAAACCCCCACAGAAGGTGCAAGTGGAACTCCGATACTTCCTCCTACTCCCCGTGAACTCAAGCCGGTGGAGAGGCAAGTAATCGAGGGCCTTGGAATCAGTGAAGATACCTTTCGCAAGGCTGAACAGAACATGGCCAATGGAGTATGGCCCCTAACAATGGATAATCGGAGGAAGTAAATGGCAAACGAAACCGTAAAACCCCTCGTAGCTTCCTCGAAACCTGTTGGGCAAATGTCTAAAGAGGAGCGTGCACGTCGTTATAAAGAACTTAGGGAGAGAATGGGTGCTAGCCGGTTAAAGGTAGTTGGCAAACCAGGCATACATTACTTCTGGGGTCCGCATGAAGATAGTGGGGAAATGGCGCGCCTCGATATGATTGGTTATAGTATCGTACGTGAACCTAACGCCGAACAAGTTTTAGAGGGAAAAGTCGACCCTCAAATCAAAGCTGCGGGATTACGTCAAGACGGAACTTATGTAATCGGTGACGTTATGTTGATGCAATGTCCCGAAGAACTTTATGAAATGATCCTGCTCGATAGCGAGCAACGCCACCAAGAAATGGTCCAAGGAGCGGTTACTGATTTCCTCGTTAGCGCGGAACAGAATGGAGCTCCTGTGATTGAAGTAAACAAACGTTAAGGAGATAAATCATGGCAGCTACAGCAGGTGTTGCCGTTCCGTTCAGGATCTGGAAGGTGGATGATACTAACGGAGCACAACCAGGGATTCGGAGGTATGGTGAGAAAGCTTCGCAGACCTTCCTCCAGGGAACTCCAGTTCAAATCGATTCAGGTACAGGCTTTGTGCAAGCAAACCCCACAATCAACAGTGCTGCAACCGCAATTATTGCGGGTATGAGTACTGAAGGGGCTTCGAACCTAACCACGAGTGGTACGGCTCAAACACAAAACCTGATACAGAAGGTTCCTAATCAAACCTCCGCAGTCATTACGGCGATTGGGGCGCCTCCAAACGACGGTACCGTAGGTTTGGTAAAAGCTAGTGATACCAACATTTTTATTGGGCTTGAAGGAGGTTCAACCACGGATGCGGATGGTACAATCGCCGCAACCGACCTTGGCGCAATCTTCGGCCTTACCAAAGATGCTACCACAGGTTTCTGGTACGTCGATAAAGACATCACCACGACCGCTGGTGGAGCTTGTGTTGAAGTTGTAGAGCTTATCGATGCTGTGGGAACCCTTCACGGTCGAGTAGCTTTCAAAGTTACCAGTGCAGCTCAGCAGCTGTACAAGTAAGGAGATAAACGATGCCAGCAACACGTGGTGCATTTTCACAACTCCTAGCTCCTGGATTGTACAGCGTGATCTACGAAGATCTCGCTATGCATCCCGAGGAGTATAGCGAGTTCTTTAACGTGTACCCTTCCACAAAGGCGTACGAAGAGGACCAGCTGGTCGCGGGATTAGCAGCTGTTCCATCAAAACCTGAAGGCGAACCCTTGAAAATGGATGAGCCGATTCAGGGTGGTTCTTATCGTTATACTCACGTGGGTTACGGCCTCGGTTTCCAGGTAACCCGTGAAATGTGGGATGACGATCAATATGGGATCATGAAGAAGGTATCAGGAGACTTTGCAGGCTCAATCCGTCAAACGGTTGAGGTAAATGCAGCTGGTATCCTGAACAACTCCTTCACCTCCACAAAGTGTATTACGGGTGAGAATCTTATCGGTTCCCACAATCTTCTCGGTGGTGGCTCCTACAGCAACCAGTCATCTACCAACGTAGCCTTCAGCGTGAGCGGTATGCAAGAGCTCATTCTAATCTTCGAGAAGATGGTGAACGAGCGCGGTCTCATCAAACGGATGGTTCCAGCTGAAGCCTGGATTCCTGTTGATCTACAATTCAAAGCTCAGGAAATCCTTCACTCCAGCTATAAACCATATAGCGGGACCAATGAAATCAACTCAGTGCAGGGGCGCGTTATCCCCAGAGTGAACCACTACTTCAGTTCCGCTACTGCTTGGTGGCTTGCTTCCGTGAAGAGCGGGCACACAATGAAGTTCTTCTGGAGAATTCAACCGCAGTTCGATAGCCAGGATGACTTTACCACGAAGGGCGCTAGCTTCTCGGTGTACTTCCGTGAAACACAGGGCGTCACCTATTGGCATGGCATTGCAGGTTCACCCGGGCAGTAAACGAAAGGAGATAAAACCATGGCTCAGAGTCCATTAGCTTTCGTGCCAGGTGTCGGAGATACCTACTTCGGTAACTCGAGGTTATTCTCCGACTCTCCTCACACGGATGGATTACTTTATGCAGGGACCGATTGGTTAGAAACCGATTCCGCTAACCTCGTCAAAACAAGAAACGGAAACGGTGATTGGTCCCTTAATCGAACGGCAGTCGGGGCTGAAACCTACCACATCCGGTTCACATTGGATCAAATCTTCAGAATTGGGGAATTGATTCAAACCGGTAACTTTGGTAGCTTGGCTACGCAGTCAGGTTCCCTTACCCCTACGAGACGCGGCATTGGGGTTTTAGACTTCTTCGCTGATTTCAAAGTTGGCGTAGTAGCTCTAACCTCCGCCACATTGCGTTTGGGTAAAACCGTCTATAGTGCTGCTGCCGCTGGTGCAGCTCCAACGCAAACCGATATCGTTGCCGCCACTGCCCTCAGTGCCGCTACAGCAGCCAATTACAAACTACAAACCGTAGCCGTACCTGTTGGAAGTCAACAGTTTTTCGTAGACGACATCTCCACCGCCGAGATCGAGTTAACTGTGGTAATGGCTAATACAGGCACCATTGGAATCGCGGGCTTAGGATGCCACCTAGCCTACAACTACTAACGGAGGCAATGAATGGATTTTAAAATCATACTTGATGCAATCATTGCCATAGCCAACTGTGGGATCTTGACCGTACTCCTAAAGTTCGCTGTAGATTGGTCCAAGGTAATCGAACGTATTGATGATCTCTGGGCTCAATATTGCAGCGAACATGGGATACGGTTCGTTCCTATAAGTCGAAGAAGGGAGCGGTAAATGGCGAATTCTCTCGGCACGAATCCCTGGTTACTTGATACCGCTTCTGCAACTCCTGTTGCAACCAATGCGATGAAGATCGCTCATTTTGAGTTTGTTAGTTACGCAGCAAACACAGATAACGCCGTTCTCAAAAATGCATATGGAAAGATAGTATGGGAGGCTCACGCAGCCTCCGACCTCGAGGAAGTTCGTTCATATAAAGTGGGGTGGATAGATGGATTGGCTCTTACAACAATTACGTCGGGTGCGATCCTTGTATTCTTTGAGTAGGCTGCTAGTTTTTATGGGGCTGGCAGCCCCTCTTTGTTTGGGTCAATACGTAACCGTTAACGCAACTATAGTTGACGCTGGTGGAAATATTGCGACCAAGGGTACCGTCGTCTTTACTCTGCAACCTCAGAGCTCGGGGATTTTATACTACATCCAAGGCACTTCTACCATCGCCACCCAAAAGGTAACTTGTGCTATTCAATCAGATGGCACTTTGAAAAACGTAACTTCTACGGCAGCCTGTCAAGTGGCTGGTAATGATATAATTACACCCCAAAATACCTTATACCAAGTTCAACTATATCCCAATAACACCCTCACTAATACCATTGGGAGGGTAATGATTAATACTTCAGTTAATCCCTATAACCTCAACCTTCCTCAATTTGGCCCGCAGGTTGCTATTAACCCTCAATACCAGACGTTGAGTATTTCACCTGCACAAGCAAACGTACTGCCAGCCGCTGATAATATATTTACTTTGGGGAGTTCGGGGTATAGATGGAGTACAGGATACATCAATAATTTATTCTTAGCAGCTGATCCAACAGTTTCACTGCAAGCTGCAACAAAGCATTATGTTGATGCTATTTCTTCCGTTATACCAATACTACCTCTTCCATCTTCAGGCCAGATTTTAGTGGGAAATGCTGGAGGAACATCCTATAGTCCGAATACATTATCCTGCGCGTCTGGAACCTGTACATTATCTAGCTTAGGTATTCTAGGGGTAAACTCCACCGCTCTCACCGATTACAGTGCGTTTAATGGATCACTTGTTCATCAATCTGGCAACGAAACTATCGGCGGAACAAAGACGTTTTCTGGATTTCCTAACTTACCAGCTGGAACTCCTACAGCCAATCAACCAACAAGTCAAATCTATATCTTGAAACGTCAAGGGTCTAATGTAATTGATTATGGCGCCGATCCAACATATACATCTGATTCAACATCGGCATTTAATAATTGTCTAGCTTCGTCCACAACATGTTTTGTTCCGCCAGGTCACTATAAGATAACACCTACCAGTACAGGCGCCATATCGCTACTAAATCATAGCGATTTAGAATGCATAAATTTTCAGGATGGAAATGTAATTATAGAGGGTAATGGCGTAGGTTGGATTCTTGGAATAAATAATACGTCTAGCCAATTAGTAAAAGGCTGTCTATTTAAAAATAGTTATTACGGGGCTTCATTTGGAAGCGCTGGTATTGTTTATCAAGCTGGAACTGTAGGACCTGCTACTTTCGAAAATAACTACTTTAACTATAAAGACAGCGGTATATACTTCGCAGGTCTAGCAGTA